>ERZ505841.49-NODE-49-length-57561-cov-7.75884_pt1 | contig 57561 bp, 48 predicted proteins | sample MGYA00513093_ERZ505841 | MGnify/ENA metagenome assembly ERZ505841
TTAAAGAAAAAACCAGCTCTGCCTCTGGCCCGCGCGGAGCGCAAGCCGCTTGACCAAAAGAGAAAACATCCCTCCGCGCCGGCGCGCGCAGCCGCCACACCATTTTACGTCTTCACCCAAAATAAACGGAGGAACGAAAAGTGCTTTAGTTGCCTAAACTGCAACCTGATTGCAATTTAGGTGCAGGGAAGAGTATACACGGATTCTGCGTGAAATGCAAGACTAAAATGCAATCTTTTTGCATTTTTCTCAAAAGAATGACTCTTAAAACCTTTTTTGGAAGAAATTCAATTAAACCTATTGACAATATGGGTAGGAGGGAATATAATGCAGACAACAAAACCACACGCCTTGTAGGTAAGTGGGAATTTCGGAAAGGAGGGTACTCAAATGACGCTGATTTGGAAAAGTCTTCTGCACGCCAACTTCCGCTGTGGGCGAATGTACAGCGCCCGGGCCGAGAAACAAACTCTGAGCCATAGCTGTACGGTGCCCTCTATGCCGCGAATGTGCGAGCGAATGTGACGCCCGAGACAGACAAAAGGCTCTGAGCTGAGAACGATTTCTTTGCCCGGCAGACGAAAGGTGAAACTCCCCACGCTGCCGGGCATTTTTATGAGTAAAATAATACTTTGAGTACAGATAGAGAGGAAAAATACTATGTCTAACTATAAATTTGAGACCCTGCAGCTTCACGTTGGCCAGGAGCAGGCCGATCCCGCCACCGATTCCCGTGCTGTGCCTATCTACCAGACCACTTCCTATGTCTTCCGCAACAGCCAGCACGCCGCTGACCGCTTTGGTCTGGCCGACGCCGGCAACATCTATGGCCGTCTGACCAACTCCACCCAGGATGTGTTCGAGAAGCGCATTGCCGCTCTGGAAGGCGGCGTGGCCGCTCTGGCTACTGCTTCCGGTGCAGCTGCCATCACCTACACCATCGAGGCACTGGCTCAGGCCGGCGACCACATCGTGGCTCAGAAGACCATCTACGGCGGCAGCTACAATCTGCTGGAGCACACTTTGACCCAGTTCGGCGTCACCACCACCTTCGTGGACGCTCACGATCTGGAAGAGGTCGAGAACGCGATCCAGCCCAACACCAAGGCTGTCTACCTCGAGACTCTGGGCAACCCCAACAGTGATATTCCTGATATTGATGCCATCGCAGCCATCGCTCACAAGCATGGCCTGCCGCTGGTCATTGATAACACCTTCGGCACCCCGTATCTGATCCGTCCCATCGAGCATGGCGCTGACATCGTCGTCCACTCCGCTACCAAGTTCATCGGCGGCCACGGCACCACGCTGGGCGGCATCATCGTGGCCAGCGGCAAGTTCGACTGGAAGGCCAGCGGCAAGTACGGCAACATCGCCGCCCCCAACCCCAGCTACCACGGCGTGTCCTTCGCTGACGCAGCCGGCCCCGCCGCTTTCGTCACCTACATCCGCGCCATCCTGCTGCGTGATACCGGTGCGACCATCTCTCCGTTCAACGCCTTCCTGCTGCTGCAGGGTACCGAGACCCTGAGCCTGCGCATTGAGCGCCATGTGGAGAACACCAAGAAGGTCGTCGAGTTCCTGGCCAACCATCCTCAGGTCGAGAAGGTTAACCATCCCTCTCTGCCGGATCACCCCGACCACGCCCTGTATGAGAAGTACTTCCCCAACGGCGGCGCTTCCATCTTTACCTTCAACATCAAGGGTGGCCGTGAGGAAGCATTCAAGTTCATCGACAACCTGAAGGTCTTCTCTCTGCTGGCAAATGTGGCCGACGTCAAGAGTCTGGTCATCCATCCGGCTTCCACCACCCACAGCCAGCTGACCGATGCGGAGCTGGCCGAGCAGCAGATCTACCAGAACACCATCCGCCTGTCCATCGGCACCGAGCACATCGACGACATCATCGCCGACCTCGAGGCAGGCTTCGCAGCCGTCCGGGGCGAGTGATTCTCCGGCACTTCCGTCCCCCGGAAGCATAAAAACGCTATTCTCTTCTCCATTCTCCTGAATTGCATAATAGAAGCAGCCAGCCGCCCTGTTACCTTGCAGGGCGGCTGGCTTGCTGTTTGCGGAATGACCGTCTGGCTCAGTGCTCTGCCGCCTCAAAGACGCTGGTCTGCTCCACGCCGGCGGCCTCCATCAGGCCGTGGTGTCGTCCAGCTCCTGCTGTACCAGCTCATCGCAGAAAACGCCGTCCAGCTCCTTGGCCGTCATGGGCTTGAGGGTGCCGGGGTTCAGCAGGGAAGCGGGCTTGTTTTTCATATCGGCCCGCACATTGTACCATGCGGTGGGCAGCTTCGATCCTTCCAGATAAAAGCGGAAAAAGCGGAGTCGTACGACTGCCCGAAACCTGTGCGAGAGGGACGAACACCAGCCGCCCCCGGGGGCTGTATACCGCCCCTGCCATGCAGCCGTAGAGAAAAAAGAGCATCACCGCCACTGCCGCCGCCAGAAGCAGCAGCCCCCGGTGGTGGAACGACCGAATGCGATGCCCGGGCCGCTGACGCTGCATACAAGACCCCTCCTTTTGTGGTTTGGGCCATCTTATGCCTGTCAGGGTGCGGCTGTGCGATTGTGCCGGGCCGAAGAGTGTGGTACACTATAGCCATCGAGATTTTTTGTGATACGGAGAAACTTTATGCTGACCATTACACTGCTGGGTACAGCGGCCACCATGCCCCTGCCCGACCGCGCCCTCACGGCGGCGGTGGCCGAATGCGGAGGACACAGCCTCCTGTTCGACTGCGGCGAGGGGACCCAGACTGCCGCCCGCCGGGCCGGAGTCAACCTGATGAAGATGGACGCCGTCTGCCTGACCCATTACCACGGCGACCACATCTTCGGTCTGCCGGGGCTGCTGCAGACACTGGGCTGTCAGGGCCGCACCCGCCCGCTGGCGCTGTACGGGCCGAAGGGGCTCGGCGAAGTCTGGGCGGCACTGCGGGTGCTGACGGGGCCTCTGCCGTATCTGGTCTGCCCCGAGGTGCTGGACGCCCCGGCGGCGCTCTGCGAAAAATTCGGCGGCTGGCCCCAGGGCGCGAAGCTCACGCCGGTGCCGACCCGCCACCGGGTCGTCAGTCAGGGTTACCGACTCGATCTGCCCCGGGCCGGACGGTTCTCACCCGAACAGGCGCGGGCGTTGGGCGTACCGGTAAAGCAGTGGAAGACGCTCCAGCACGGCGAGAGCATCACGCTGGACGGTGGACGTGTCATCCAGCCGGAAGCCGTCCTCGGCCCGGCCCGGCAGGGGCTGAGCTTTGTCTTCTCGGGCGACACCGCCCCCTGTCCGGCGCTGGAAAAGGCCGCAGCGGGTGCGGACCTTCTGCTCTGCGACTCCACCTATGCTCTGCCGGAGCAGGCCGCGCAGGCCAAACAGTACGGCCACAGCACCTTCGGGCAGAGCGCGGCCCTCGCCGCCAAAGCGGGCGCGAAGCGGCTCTGGCTCGTCCACTATTCGCCCATGATCACCGACCCGGAAGAAGAGCTGGACCAGGCGCAGAGCCTCTTCCCGGCGGCAGAGTGCGGCTATGACGGCAAGAGCATCACCCTGCAATACGAGGAGGCCGAAGAATGAACATCACCATAGAACCCGGTGCCGCCGCTCTGCTGGACGCGCTGCACCGGGCAGGCTTTGCGGCCTACGCCGTGGGCGGCTGTGTCCGGGACAGTCTGCTGGGCCTTGCGCCCCACGACTGGGACCTCTGCACCGCTGCCCGCCCGGAGCAGGTGATGGAGCTGTTCGGAGAAAAGCGGTGCATCCCCACCGGCTTGCAGCATGGTACCGTGACTGTGAAGCGGGACGGCAGACTCTACGAGATCACTACCTTCCGCACCGAGGGCAGTTATTCCGATGGCCGCCACCCCGACAGCGTGGCCTTTGTACCCGACGTCCGGGAGGACCTGGCCCGGCGGGACTTCACCATCAACGCCATGGCCTACAGCGCCGAAGAGGGCTTGTGCGACCCCTTTGGCGGGCAGGAAGATCTGGCCCGGGGCGTAGTGCGGGCCGTCGGTGAGCCGCTGCGCCGCTTTGAAGAAGACGCTCTGCGCATCCTGCGGCTCTACCGCTTTGCGGCCCGGTTCGGTTTTGTGATCGACGAGGCCACCGAAGCGGCGGCGAAACAGCTGGCCGCCCACCTCGACTGCGTGTCGGTGGAGCGCATCGAAGAAGAGCTGGACAAGCTTCTGTCTGCCCCGAAGCCGGGGGCGTATCTGGAGCCGGAGGTGCTGGCCTTCGTCCTGCCGGAACTGCCGCCCGACGATCTGTCGGAAGCCCGTGAGATCATAGATGCCCTTCCGGCAGGAGGAGAGGAAGTGACCGCCCGTTGGGCGGCGCTGCTTCTGCCGCTGGGGGAGGATGGAACACGAAAGGCGCTGAAACGCTTGAAATGCTCCAATGCTGTGATAGATGGAGTATCAACCCTTGTGAAGGAGAAAGCTCCCCGCACTCCTGCGCTGCCGCTTCAAGCCAAACGACTTCTTGGCAAATACTGCCTCCACACCGTGCAGCAGCTGACTGCCCTTTGGAGCGCTCTTCGACCGGAAAGAAAGGATGAATTTACCGCCTTACAAAAAGAGGCCGAGACGCTGACCGCCCAAAGCGCCTGCTGCCGCGTCTCCCAGCTGGCCGTGAATGGCCGCGATCTGATGGCGGCGGGCGTCGCGCCCGGGCCGGGCCTGCGCCGCGTGCTGGAAGCGCTGCTGGAAGAGGTCATCACCGGGCGGCTGCCCAACGAAAAAGCGGAACTTCTGGCCTTTGCGGCCAAATTTTCTGCGTCTTGACAAGAGAAAGAAGCTGCGGTAGTATTATACTACTGTTTTAGTATGTTATAACGGAAGAGGAACAGAATGACAGAAACACAGAACACTTCCCGCCGCCCCGGGGCGCTCATCGCCATGAGCGGCGGTGTGGACAGCTCGGTGGCGGCATGGCTCATGCAGAGGGACGGTTTCGACTGCACCGGCGTCACCATGCGCCTCACCCGCAACGAGGCCGTGAACACCGAGGGTCTGCATACCTGCTGCTCGGAGCGGGACATTGAGGACGCCGCCGAGGTGGCCTATGCGATGGATATTCCCTACGAGGTGCTGGATTTTACGGCAGACTTTCAGGAAAAGATTATCGACAAATTCATCCGGGTCTACGAGGCCGGCGGTACGCCCAATCCCTGCATCGACTGCAACAGATATATGAAGTTCGATCACCTGCTTCGCTGGGCGGAAGCGCACGGGCTGGAGCATGTGGTCACGGGCCATTATGCCCGGGTGGAGCAGGACGAGGCCACGGGCCGCTGGCTGCTCAAAAAGGGTCTGGACGAGAACAAAGACCAGAGCTATGTGCTCTACAACCTCACGCAGGAGCAGCTGGCTCATGTCCGCCTGCCGCTGGGTGGTCTGCACAAGAGCGAAGTGCGTGCCATCGCCGAGCAGCAGCACTTCGTGAACGCCCGCAAGCACGACAGTCAGGACATCTGCTTCGTGCCGGACGGCGACTACGCCCGCTTTATGGAGGATTTCACCGGAAAGCACTACCCGGCGGGCGATTTCCTCGACGTCGGCGGCAGAAAGGTAGGTACCCACAGCGGCGCTGTGCGGTACACCATCGGCCAGCGGAAGGGCCTGGGCCTCGCCATGGGTGCACCGGTCTACGTCTGCGCCAAGGATATGCAGGCCAACACCGTCACGGTCGGCCCGGAGTCGGAGCTGTTCGATACCATCGTCTATGCGAACGAAGTGAACTGGATCGCCATCCCGGAGCTGAAAGGCCCCCTGCGGGTGACGGCCCGCACCCGTTATCATCAGACCGAACAGCCTGCCACCGTCTACCCGGCAGGGCCGGACAGCTTCCGTCTGGAATTTGACCGGCCTCAGCGGGCCCCCACCCCAGGGCAGGCCGTCGTGCTGTATCAGGGCGATGTCGTCCTCGGAGGCGGCACCATTACACAGGTGGCGAAGGGATAAGGGGGAGCGGCCTGGCCCTCTCAGGCGCTTCGCGCCGGAGCCTATTGCCTGACCGCTGCATTCTGGCTCTCCCTTTGGGAGAGCTGTCACCGAAGGTGACTGAGAGGGCAAGCCCGTGAATGCAAAAAGCAGAACCTAAAGGAGAAATGATATGCAAGACCAGTATTCCCGCACCCAGCTGCTGCTGGGTGCGGAAGCAATGACCAAACTGCACGATTCCCGCGTAGCCGTGTTCGGCGTGGGCGGCGTGGGCGGCTACACCGTCGAGGCGCTGGCCCGCAGCGGCGTGGGAGCTCTCGACCTGATCGACGACGACAAAGTCTGCCTCACCAACCTGAACCGCCAGATCATCGCCACCCGCAGAACGGTGGGCAGGTTCAAGGTGGATGTGGCCGAAGAGCGTGTCCACGACATCGACCCCAACATCAAGGTCACCACCTACAAGACCTTCTTCGGCCCCGAGACGCAGGACAGCTTCGATTTCAGCCAGTTCGACTACGTGGTGGACGCCATCGACACCGTCACCGGTAAAATTGCGCTGGTCATGAAGTGCAAGGAGGCTGGCGTCCCTATCATCTGCTCCATGGGTGCAGGCAACAAGATGGACCCTACCCGCTTCGAGGTCACGGATATTTATAAGACTTCCGTCTGCCCGCTGGCCAAGGTCATGCGCACCGAGTGCCGCAAGCGCCGCATCAGGCACCTGAAAGTCGTTTACTCCAGGGAGCCTGTCATGACTCCCATCGAGGATGACTCCATCAGCTGCAAATACCACTGCATCTGCCCTCCGGGTACCCAGCGCAAGTGTACCATCCGCCGCTCCGTTCCCGGCTCGAACGCCTTTGTCCCGTCGGTCGTGGGCCTCATCATCGGCGGCGAGGTGGTGAAGGACCTCGTGGGCTTTGTCCCCATGAAGGGCTGAATTTGATAGAATAAGAAAACGGCAGGTTCAATGAACCTGCCGTTTTCTTCGTTATGAGCCGATTTTTACTGCTCAGGAGCAGCGAATGCGATGGGGGTAGCGCCAGCAGCTGCGTCCACGCTCTTCAGAGAGATGGGCGTGATCTCGTAGTGCAGGGTCTCGAAGCTCTGGGTGCTGCCGTCCTCGGTGGTGAACTCGAGAACATAGGTCATGTCGTCCTGCTTGTCGGCCTCGACATCGCGGGTGATGACGACATTCTCGCCGTCGGCCAGACCGGCCTCGCCAGCCAGGTTCTCGCCCTTGTCCTCAGAGCCTGCCTCGTACAGGTACAGCTCGGAGACGGTAGAACCGGTGGTGTTGTAAACGGTGTACTCTGCGCTCTCAGCAGCCTCAGAAGATGCTGCCTCAGAAGATGCAGCAACGGAGGAAGCGGCCTCAGAAGAGGCAGTGCTGGAAGCAGCAGTGGAAGCGGAGCCACCGCAGGCGGTCAGAGCAACAGCCAGTGCCAGAACGGCAGAGGCGGCACAGATCTTGTTCAGTTTCATAAAAATGTACTCCTTGATTTTTGAATCAGACTGTCAGTGATGGGCGGCTATCGGAAATTATTATACATTGCTTTGCCTAAAAAATCAAGAGATTCCGCGCAGAATGCACAATGAAGTAAGAACTGTTACCAAAATGAAATAAAACATTCACAAACTCATCCGCGGTTCAGCCGCCGCTGCGCCAGCGCAAAGCCGACGGCGCTTGCCGCAAAGACGGCGTAATAGCTGGCCAGCCGGTAGAACATCAGCAGACTCATGGACGAAGCATCGGGGAGGAAGCTGCTGTACACCAGCAGGAAGGCCGTCTCCACCGAGCCCATGCCCGCCACGTTGGGCAGGGCGTTGGAGACAAAGAAGGTCAGCGACGTCAGGAGCTGCACCTGCCAGAAGGCCAGTCCGGTATCCAGCCCCATGAACCGCAGCCCCATCCAGGGCAGGCAGAAGAGCAGGAACAGCTTTACGAGATGCACGCCCAGAATGGCGGCACAGCGGGGCTTGTCCGCCAGCAGATGGCGGCTCTCGGCGCTCAGGGCGTCCAGCTGCTTGAGCCAGCTTTCCCGGCGCTCGGCCCAGCGGCCCGTGTCGGGCAGAAAATGCAGCAGCCACCGGGCCAGACGCTGCACCACCGGCAGGGCGCAGAGGGCGATGAGCCCCACGATGACGCCCGCCACGACAGCGTAGGCCCCGGGCAGATACCGCAGCACGCCGTCGGAGTGGGCCGCCATCCAGGGGCGGCCCGCCAGAAGCAGCACGGTGGCGTAAAGCAGGACGGCTGTCTTGTGGAAGACGTATTGCAGGGTCATCAGCCCCACGCCGGGGCCGACGTCCAGCCCGCGCCGGTGGAGATACCACGTCTGAAACGGCATCGACCCTGCGCCGAGGCCCACCACATTGCCGAAGGTCCCCATCCATGCGTTGTCGATGCCCTGCCGCAGCGGGAAATGGGGCAGGCGGCTGTGGACGATGAGCCAGCTGGATACGCCCTCGAGAAGCGGGTAGCTCAGGCCCACGGCCAGTGCCAGAAGCCCCTGCCCGAGGGTGAGCCGGCTCAGCGCCTCGGAGATCTCGGCCCAGTGCTCCCGGAAGATGAACACCACGATGCCGGTCAGCAGGGCCAGAACGCCCAGCGAGAGCAGGGTCTTTCGGCGCGAAGGGGCGGGGGAGGCGGACGAACTCATGCGGGGACTCCTTTCAAATTTTAACAAAAAACGGACTGGGATAGACTCTTAGGAGAGTATATCACAGTCCGGAGGTGTGTTTGTGAACAACCGCCAAATTTTTTGCCTCAGTTTCGGCAGAGTGATAAAGAACGGGGAGCTTATTCGCCGGTAAGCTCCTTTACAGCCTGTTGTAAACTGTCGGAAAACGCCTGCTTGGAGTAATGGCTCTCGTAAAGCTCACGGCAGGCGGGGCGCATGGCGGCCAGCTTTTCCGGGTGCTCGATGGCCCAGGCCAGCCGCTCGGCCAGCTTTTCGGGGTCGTCGTCCTCGTAGACGAAACCGTCCACGCCCTCGGTGATGAGCCCGGCGGTGCCGGTGTGCTCCGACACGATGGCGGGCTTGCCGAAGATGAGGCCCTCGGTGACGAAAGTAGGCATGGGGTCGTCGCGGGAGGCGCAGACGAGGCAGGTACACTGGGCCATCAGGCTCTTGATCTCGTCGCGGGTGAGCCGCTTGACGTAAAAGACGTTGTCGGGGCAGTCAGCGGTCAGGCTCCGCACGGCGTCCATCATCTCGGCCTCTGCGGCCTTGCCCACGAAGAGGAAGGATGCCTTCTTCATGGTCTCAGGCGGCAGCAGCCGGATGGCCTTGCAGAAGATGTCCTGGCCTTTCCGGTTCTCGAAGGAACCCACGGTGGCGAACAGAGGCCGCCCGCCCGCATAGCTCAAATCGTAGTGGGAGAACTTCTCGGCGGCGTAGTCCGGCAGGCCGTAGATGAGGGGCCGGATGTTGAACTCCGGCCGCACCGAGTGCATGGCGTTGGCGGCGTGGCTGCCGACGGAGTAGAGCCGGATGTTTTCGCCCAGCTCTCTGGGGATCTGGTGGGCGATGTGGGGGTAGCCTGCAAAGGCATCGTGGAGCCACCAGAGCACCGGCACCTGCGCACCGCTCAGGGCGCGGACGGCCCGGGCCTCCACGACAGTGTTGGCCAGAACAAGGTCGGCGCAGAGGGCCAGCCCCCAGAGCAGGGGCGACTGGACACAGCCCTTGCGGGTGATGACGGTAGCTCCCGCCTCGAGAAAAAGCGGCATGGAGCCGCCGTCCTCAGGGCCGAGGACGACCACTTCATAGCCCATGCTGCGCAGCACCGGCACGGCGCTCACCAGCACGATGGGCGCACCGGTCATGTCCAGCAGGTGGCTCATGATAAAGACGCGCTTCCCCTTTACAGACCAGACGTCTTCGGCGCAGATGTCCCGCTCATAGTGGGCCAGCGCCAGCGAGAGGCAGACGTGGCTGCGGCGGAGCTTCGCCGCCAGCGTCAGCAGTTCGACGGGATTTTCCGGGTCGCGGGCTTCCGCCTGACAGCGGCGCAGCAGCTCCCGGGAGACGAGGGCGCAGCCCGGGCAGGCTGCAAAGCCCTGACTGTGGTAGAGGGTGGTGACGCCTGAGTAGCCGAAGACGGCGTCGCTGGTGACGTAGTCTGCGCCGCTGCGCAGTGCGTCCGCAAAGCAGGAAAGGGCCGTGGGCATCAGGAAAAGGTCTTCCCTGACCAGAAGCAGACCGACGGCGCTGCCGAGGGCTTCGGGGCGGAGGCTGTCCGTCCATAAAAATTTGCGGTGGAGCTGGTCCTGCAGGGAAGCTTTCAGGGCGGCGTTCCGCCCCGGCGCATAGACGCCGAGAAAAACCTCCTGGGTGTCGAGATATTCCTGTTTGGCGAGCTGAGCCCGCTGCAGAGTGGTATAACTGCTGTACATCGTATCCTCCTCTCCGCAGGCAGGCTCAATGGCTGCGATGGAACAGTCCCAGCAGGCGGCGCAGGGGCTGCGTGAGTTTCCAGCTGCTGGAAGAGAGGATGTTTTCCAGCGAGCTCTCGTAGGCTTTGCTCCGGGCGCTCAGCTCGGCGTTGGCCTGATGCAGCTCGGAGAGATTCTTCTGCAGGGCCTCGATGGTCTGCTTCTGGTCAGCCGTAGTCTTTTCCAGCTGATCGAGGTGCATCTGCTCGCAGACGCGGGTCTTCTGGAAATACTGTACGCCCTCGAGAACGGCGGCGAACAATGGGTCGTCCGCCAGCGGCTCCAGCGGGAAGTAGCAGTAGCTCACGCCCAGCTTCATCCCGGCGGGGAAACGGTTCAGACCTTCCAGCATGAAATTCGGGTCGTCGTTGAGGAACAGGATGCCGTCGCCGTGGAGCGGCACACCGCTCACCGGGCGGCAGAGGATGCGGTCATCCGAGAAGACGAAATCGGTGATGCAGCAGGGCAGCTCACCGGGGTCGAGACGGAGATTGAACGCGGTCTCCGGCAGCTCGAAGGTCGCTGTCACCATGCCGTTCAGCTCGTCGTATTCGTAGTCCGGGGCTTTGACGGTGTCTTTCTGGGAAAAGCCGAACCCGGCATCATAGTAAAGCAGCGGCTGCACCAGAGCAGGCGAGTCGGTCTGCCTCTCTTTCTGGGGGTGGGCAGCATAGAAGGTCTGCAGCTGTTTTTCCAGCTCGAGGCAGCGCTGGGCCAGCCGCGAAGTGCCTTCGTCTGCAAGTTTGAGCTGTTGTTCAAGGTCTGCAATGCGGCTGCGCAGAGCCGCTTCAGGAGTTTCGTTCATCATTACCGGGTCCTCCTCCGATTTATCGCAAGGCGTACAACCCGCGCTGCAAGCCCATGCATCAAAAGTAACTATAGTCTGCCCTCAAAATGGCTGGATACCAAAGCGCAGGAATTTCAGTGTTTTGCCGCATAGCGGCGGGTCTTGCTCCGCTGCCGGGGCTTGTCCGCAGGCTTGCCGCCCCGAAGCTTCCGGCCAAGCTCTTTGCGGCGCATCAGAAGTTCGGTGACGGCGAAGATGGACACAAGCGAGAACACGAACTGCAGCAGCATCCCCTGCACCGGATGGTCAGCATACTTTGCAGCCATCAGATACCACGGGATGGCCGTCAGCTCCACAGTGTGGATGCAGAAGATGAAGAGCGAGCGCCGGCCCACCCACTCGATGGCATGGGAGATGGGGCCGTCCACTCGGCGCTGCCATTCCAAAAAGAGCCGGATGATGCCGTAGCCCACTGCGCCATCCAGCAGGATGCTCAGCGGCCCCATCGTCCACTCGCCCAGCGAAACGCAGTCGGTGCTCTGGGTCAGCAAAACGCCCGCGACGACGCCCAGCGCGGACGCGATAAGTCCGGCTTTGGCTCTGCCGGAAAGGGGAGTTTCGAAAAGGCGGCGCTTCTTGGCCAGATAGCCGATGTAAAGGTAGGGCAGCGACACCATGCCCTGTGCGATGCAGAAAGGAGCCTCCCACACCAGCGTGACGCCCCAGCCAAGCAGGGTGACGCCGACGACTGCGGGGGTTATGTACCGCTCGGGGAAGATCTCGAGCAGCACGTCCAGAAGCACCCACGCCAGCATCAGGGCCACTAAGTACCACATGGGTCCGCAGGAGAAAAACTGCTGCCCGAAGTAAGTGGCCGTGTGGGGCAGGCCTAACAGGAAGCCGCCTAAGACCTTGGCCGATTCTGAGAGGGCGGCATCCCACGAGCCGAAAGCTGCGTGGTGAATGAAAGTGTGGAGCACCGTGGTGGCCAGTGCAGTATAAAGGTAAGGCTTGAGCAGGGTCTTGAGCTGCTGCTCGATGCATTTGTGGATGGAGCGCTTGCGGAAGCCGTAGCCGCTGGCAATAAAAAAGGCGGCCATCAGCGCTTCGCGGTAAGCGAACAGCGCGAACGCGAAAGGGATGACGTCGTTGGTGCCGAGGGGGTAAAGCTCTGCCGTGTGGGCAAAGACGATGGCCAGCATTCCGATGCCTTTCAGCAGGTCGAACATGCCAAGGCTGCTTACAGTGCGGGGCTTGGTGCCTTCCATGAAAAGGGCCCTCCTTGTGCGCCATTCGTCCCGGAGGCCCCGGAAGGCCGTGTTTTAGGCGCGATAAATAAAAATATGAAGCTCAGCGGGGAGCTTTTTTGCTAAATGATATAAACAGTATAATGCTTTTTGGGCTTGCTGTCAATTTGATAAGGACTCGACCTCCGGGCGAAGTTTCGTCCTGACGAAAAAAAGTGTATCACAGCTTTTCGCGCATCGCAACAAAAGGAAAGAATTACATCTGCCTGCACAAATCAAATGCAAGCTCAAGTTGCATATTTGTGCAATTAAATCTTGCGTTTGCGCGCTGCTTGCGGTATACTGTTGCCATGAGGAGCCGTGCCAGAGTTTTCCTCGAACTGCCAGAGATTCGGAATGGCTCTGGAAGGTGAATGAAAAAAGTACTGAACTGAAAATTTGACAAAAAAGGAGAAAGACCGATGGCTGAATACATCAAAGTACCCGCAGGCGTATATGACATGGTGACCCGCTGCATGGAGCAGGAGTTCCCCGATCATGTGGCCATCCGCTATGTGGCCGAGGACGGCAAGACTGTTGTGGAGAAGAAGTATCGCGAGTATGCGCAGGACATCCGCCGGATGGTGGCCTATCTCAAGGCCGAAGTGCCGGACATCAAGGGCCGGCGCATCGTTCTGCTAAGCCGGAACTGCTATGAATTCTGCGTGGCGTCCTACGGCATCATCCTCGCCGGCGGCGTCCTCGTGACCCTGAACCAGAAAAAGAACTGGGACGAGCTGGAATATGAGCTGGGCCTCGTGGAGCCTGCCCTCATCCTGAACGACGGCATCGACTACGGCTGCCGCGCCGAGCTGGAAGCCGCCTACGGCCCGAAGCTCCGCCCCATGGACTGCTATAAGGATACTGCCCCCGGCGAGCTGACCAACTGCGTGGGCCACGATGATTTGATGATGCTGATGTTCACCTCCGGCACCACCGGCCGCAGCAAGGGCGTTATGCTCTCGGAGCGGAATATGTGCGCCAGCCTGCACACCTATTCGGAGGTGGCAGAGAACTGGATCACCAACCGCCTCCCGGAAGGCCAGAAGCTGCCGCTGAGCCATATGACCCTGCTGCCCCTCTTCCACATGGCCTGCTTCGTCTGCGTCGTGTCCTACCCGCCTGCCGGCTGGACTCTGAACCTCTGCGGCGACATCCGCGACTTCTACCGCGACCTGGGCCTGATGCACAGCGATGTCATGGCCTCGGCCCCCATGCTGGTGGAGACCATCTACAACGACATGAAGCGCGGCCGCGTCAGCCGCCTGAACGGCCTGTGGGACCTGTGCTGCTCTTCCGCTGCCCTCGACCCCAAGATGCTGCTGGAGCTGGCCCAGAACGGCTTCGTCGTCAACCAGTGCTACGGTATGACCGAGACCTTCGGCGACGGCATCCTGAACTTCACGCAGGTCGAAAAGCACATGAGTGCCGTGGGCAAGCCCGACGACCACGTTCAGTATAAGCTGGACGAGACCGGCGAGATCTGCATCAAGGGCGACTGCGTGATGCTGGGCTACTACAAGGACCCCGAGGCCACGGCAGAGGTCATCGACGCCGACGGCTGGTTCCACACCGGCGACCTGGCCCGGATGGATGAGGAAGGCTTCTATTACATCACCGGCCGCAAGAAGAACCTCATCATCCTCGCCAGCGGCGAGAACGTCAGCCCTGAAGAGCTGGAAAAGAAGCTGGCCCTCTGCCCGGCCATCACCGAGTGCATCGTGAAGGAGAAGGGCCAGAAAATTTGTGCCGTCATCTACTGCCCTGAGGATAAGCAGGAAGAGGTCAGAGCCTTCGTCACCGAGGTGAACCGCAGCTTGCCGATGTATAAGCGCATCAGTGCCGTGGAGTTCACCGCTGAGCCCCTGCCCCGCAACGCTCTGGGGAAGCTGCTGCGGAAGTAACAAGTAAGAAGAAACAGTGAAAAGGATACGCCGCGTGGTTGCATTTCTCAGCCGAAACAGGTATTATTACTCTGAGGCAGAAAATGTCAGCTGCCGGCGTTTCGCTGTAATAAAGAAAAACAGCAAGGAGCGACAAAAATGATAAATACTGTATATGAGCTCATCACGGACGTCATGGCGAAGCAGTACCCCGACCGGGTGGCGTTCCGCTATGCGGCCGCCGATGGCAAGACTGTGGTGGAAAAGACCTACGCCCAGTATGTGCAGGACATCCGCAGGGCTGTTACTTACTTTAAGGAGAATATCCCCGACATCAAGGGCAAGCGTGTCGGCATCATGAGCCGCAACTGCTATGAGTACGGTGTCAATAGCTTCGGCGCGATCCTCGCCGGGGCCGTCGTCGTGACCATCAACCAGAAAAAGAGCTGGCCCGAGCTGGAATATGAGCTGGGCCTTGTCGAGCCTTCCCTCATCGTCAACGACGGCATCGACTATGGCTGCCGCCCCGACATCGAGGCCGCCTACGGCGATAAACTCCGCCCGATGGACGCCTTCAAGGACAGCGCGCCTGCAGAGCTTGTTGACTGCGTGGGCCACGATGATTTGATGGTGCTGATGTTCACTTCCGGCACCACCGGCCGCAGCAAGGCCGTCATGCTCTCGGAGCGCAACTTTTTTACCACTGTGGAGTGCCAGGTCAAATTCGGCGACGCCATGCTGGACTATAAGCACGAGCATATGCCCGAGGACAAAAACGACGTCCTGAGCAACTTCGCCATCCTGCCCCTGTTCCATCTGGGTACATTCATCTGCCTCTTCATCTGGGCCTGCAAGGGCTGGGCGCTGAACCTCTCCGCCGACATCCGCGACTTCTACCGCGACCTGGGCCTGATGCACAGCGATGCCATCGCTGTGGCTCCCATGCTGATGGAGGCCATCTACAAAGACGTCAAGCGGGGCCGCCGCGCCCGCCTGAACGGCATCTGGAACCCCTGCGGCTCCTCTGCCATGTTTGACGGTGCCATGCTGGCCGAGCTGGCGCAGCAGGGCATGATGATCACTCAGGTGTACGGCATGACCGAGACCTGCGGCGACGGCATCATCAACTACGAGCAGGACGAAAAGCACATCCGCGCCGTGGGCAAGCCCGACGACCACGCCGAGTACAAGCTGGACGAGACGGGCGAGATCTGCATCCGCGGCGGCTGCGTCATGCTGGGCTATTACAAGGACCCCGAGGCCACCGCAGAAGTCCTCGACGCCGACGGCTGGTTCCACACCGGAGACCTGGCCCGTGTGGACGAGGACGGCTTCTACTACATCACCGGACGCAGGAAGAATATCATCATCCTCGACAGCGGTGAGAACGTCAGCCCCGAAGAGCTGGAAGATCTGCTGTCCAAGTGCGAGGCCGTCAAGGAATGCATCGTCAGGGAGAAGGGCAAGAAGATCTGTGCCGTCATCTACTGCAGCGAGGCCGACCAGCAGACCGTCCGCGACTTCATCACCGAGACCAACCGCACTCTGCCGCTCTACAAGCGGATGAGCGCCGTGGAGTTCAGCGCCGAGCCTCTGCCCCGCACCGGCACCGGCAAGCTGCTGCGCAAGTAAGAATAAACGGGGCAGGCTGCGGAATACTGGAAAAGAGCCGCGGCCGCCTTGAATGGAATTACGAAAGGAAGATTCAAACTATGGAAAGAACCGAGATCGTGTCCCAGATCCTTGCAATTCTGGAAGATGTTGCAGAGATTTCCCCCGAGGATGTCAACGAGAACAGCGTCCTGATGGACGATCTGGACCTGTCGTCCATGGAGATCCTGACCGTCGTCGCCGACCTGGAGGAGACGTTCGGCCTGCGCATCCCCGAAAAGGAGCTGCGCAACTTCGTCACCATCAGCGATTTGGCCGACTATCTGGCCGCACACGCGGGGGAATAAGGAATGGATGCCGAACAGCGCTCTGTTTTTCAGGGCATCGTCTACTATTACCGCGAAAACATGGTCAACTGCCGCTATCAGGTCACGCTGAAGGACGCCGTGGACGGTGCGCTTTTGCAGCAGGCTCTGGATGCGGCCCGGGCAAAGGCACCCTACTATTTCCAGAAGCCGGTGTGGGAGAAAAGGCTGCTCCACCTCGAGCCGTCGGACGCCCCCTGCCCGGTGCGGCAGGGCAGCGCAAAGCCCGAATTTCCGGACGAGAACGGCTTTACGGTTGCCCTGAGCTATGAGGGGAAGGTCGTCTGCTTCGACTGGTTCCACTTCCTGGCCGATGGCCGGGGCATAGCACCCTTCATGACCATGGTGCTGCAGTTCTACTGCAATCTGCGGTACGGCACGGCTTTCGAGGGCCGGACCCTTGAGACGGACCCTGCCTACGACATCGAGGACATCCTTGCAAAGTACCCCGAGAGTCAGGTGGCCAACGATATGCAGCGCCCCGTGGTGCAGACCTTTGAAGAGACGCCCACCTGCTGCCGCATCCGGCTGGAAAAGGCGGGGCTTGTGGACGCCGCCCTCCGCTGCGGCGTCAAGCCCTTCAGCACCCTTACGGCCCTGCTCTGTAAGGCGGTGCGGGCGTATCTGGACAAGGACGAGGTGCTCTACAGCTACTCGACAGACGCCCGCGACGCGCTGGGTGCGCCGAACGCCCTCTACAACTGCGTGGCATCCTTCCAGCGCAAGCTGCCGCTGACGGCAGATGCCCCGCTGGCCGAAGTGGCCGTGGGCGTGGACGCTGACCTGAAAGAGAACCTTTCCGCTGAGCGAAAACTGTTCCGTATCGCGGAGCAGATGGGCTGGGTCTACCGGGTCTACCAGCAGAAAGCCAGCCTCAGCATCAAAAAGCGCATCTTCCAGATGGGCGAGTACATCAGCGGCTTCCCGGCGGACTTCTGGGTGAGCTATCTGGGCGACCCCTTCGCCCCGTCCAGCCCGGAGCTGACCCGGTACATCGAGGACTTCCAGACCTGGGTGCCGGCAGACGGCGCTTCCATCGGTCTGGAATGCACCAGCCTGCATGGCATCATCACCCTCTGCGTCAAGAACAAGGTGCCGCGCCCCGGCTTTGCCGAGGCTCTGCGCGCCGCGTTCGAGGCCGAAGGCATCAAGGTGCTGGAGGCCGCAGAGCTGGGCGCAGACAATACATAATCTGCGTGGCCAAGAGCGAGGGCCTGCCGAACGAGAAAAAGTTCAACGCATAATTGACCTGTAACATACAAAAGCGCCTCTCCGTTTTACCGGAGGGGCGCTTTTTGCGCAGCAGAAGTCTTCTTTTTTACAGACGGCCCAAAGCCGCCGCCGGGGTTTTACGCCGATTTTGCGTCCGCATGGTTTCGGGCCGGGCGGCTGCGGCGGTAGAATAAGGCCGTTCCCGGTAAATCGAAAAAGAGAGAAGGAGCCATGAGGCTCATGGAAAGAGAGGACTTTCGCATGAAAGAGAATAAAATGTCCCGCCGCAGCTTTTTGAAGGCCGGTGCCTTTGCATCCGCCGCCGGTATGCTGGCCGCAGCGCCTGCCGCTGCCAACGCCGCTGCCCCCAATGCCGCCAAAGCGGCAGAGGAAGAGAACGGACTGCTGGGCGTGTTCGGCGGCAGACCCAAGTATGTTTTCCTCTTCATCGGCGACGGCATGGGTACGGCCCAGATACAGTCCGCCCGATTCTATAAGGGTACGGTAGAGAACAACGGCGCTGTCGTCGAGGGCGAGCTGAGCTTCACCCAGTTCCCCGAGGTGGGCAGCGTGACCACCTACGACAGCACTTCTTTCTGCCCCGACTCCGCTTCCACTGCCACTTCCATCGCCACCGGCCACAAGACCGAGAGCGGCGTCATCAATATGTGCCCCTGGACCCGCGATGTGCCCTATGAGACCATCGCCGAGAAGCTCCACGCCCAGAAGAACTACAAGGTGGGCGTCGTCTCCTCCGTCAATATCGACCACGCCACCCCCGCCGCCTTCTATGCACATCAGAAGACCCGCAAGAACTACTACGCCATCGGCAAGGAGCTGGCCGTCTCCGGCTTCGAGTATTTCGCCGGCGGCGAGTTCCAGAAGGTGAACGGCGACGGCACCGGCCCCAACAACCACGAGATCGCTGCCCAGAACGGCTACAACGTCGTCACCCGTCAGGCAGACGCCGCCGCCCTCAAGGCCGGTGCAGGCAAGACCCTCATCATCGCCGAGGCGCTGGCCGACGGCAAGGCCATGAACTACGCCATGGACGCCGCCGCAGGCGAGTGGCAGCTGACCGACTACGTCAGGAAGGGCATCGAGCTGCTGGACAACAAGAAGGGCTTCTTCCTGATGACCGAGTCCGGCAAGATCGACTGGGCCTGCCATGCCAACGATGCCGCCGCTTCCATCCACGATGTGCTGGAGATGAGCAACGCCGTGCAGGCCGCTGTGGACTTCTACAACGCCCACCCCAACGATACCCTCATCCTCGTCACCGCAGACCACGAGACGGGCGGCATGGCCATCGGCTACAAGACCACCAACTACGACACCTTCCTGACCAACCTCACCCACCAGAAGATGTCTTACGCCAAGTTCGACTCCACCTATGTGAAGGGCTACATCGCCAACAAGACTCCCTTCGAGGCCGCCATGGCCGACGTGAAGGCAAACTTCGGCCTGACCCTGCCCACCGACCCCGATGCTGCCAGTGCAGGCAAGCTGCTGCTGACCGACTACGAGGTGGAGAATCTGCGCAAGGCCTACGAGCGGACGCTGGAAGTCGGCGCTGCCTCCCAGAAGGAGATGAGCCAGCAGGATTATGAGCTGTACGGCACCTACATCCCCTTCAGCATGGCCATCTGCCACACCATCAACCACAAGTCCGGCATGGACCACACCACCTATGCCCACACCGGCGCGATGGTCAACATCTATGCGCTGGGCGTCGGCGCGGAGAAGTTCCGCGGCGTCTTCGACAACACCGAGATCTACCACAAGCTGGCTGAGCTGACCGGCGTACAGTAAGCCTCTCTCTTCAAACGAAAAAGCCTGTGCAGACCCTCCCGGGGCGGGAGGCTGCGCAGGCTTTCTTGTGTTCACAGGTGGATGGTGCAGCCGCGGCCCAGCATCTGGGCCAGCAGCATAAGGGTCGAGACGCCGAAGCACCCGCCCATCATCAGCAGGCAGAGCACCACCGAGCCGAAGTCGCACCGGCACGCGCCGGGCCGGGCCGAGTAGTAGAGTACCTCGCACCCCAGCAGGATGAGCCCCGCCGCCGGCAGCACCTGCCAGATGACCAGCCACGGCAGGCCGGGCAGGAAGCGGGCCAGCAGGAAGAGCGTGCCCGCCGCGATGAGGCAGACGCCCAGCGTCAGGGTGCCGACTCGGCGGAGCGGCTTATTCGTCGTGTTCGTGGTCGAAGTCATCGTCCGTCACCTCGTTTTCGTTCACCACCGGGCCGGAGAGCAGAGGAGCGTTCTCCGGCTGCGCGGCCTCGTCGGCGTGATACTCGCAGAAATCGGCATCCTCGGGGGCGTCCTTGGAAGCATCCGGCTTTTTGGCCGGATGGGGGCCTTTCACCAGCCAGACGCCGCAGACGATGAGGACCACACAGACCACCACATCCGGCAGGCTGGCCATGACGAGATAGAGGGCGCGGAAAACGGGGGAGGAGTAGCCCCAGCGGTAGACGAGGTCGCCGAGAGTGTTCATGATGAGGTTCTGGTAGGCGATGAGCGCACCGAAGGCGATGAGCAGCCAGCCCACCAGCTTGTGGCTGTCCAGCAGAGCCCGGGCCAGCCGCCTGTCGCGGGGGTCGAAGTGGACGAGGTAGTCGTCCTCCGGCGCGGTGTCCGCGATGATCTGCGCCCGGAGGTTGAAGGTGTCAAAGAAGCTGTACATCCACAGCACCACCAGCAGGAGCAGCACCGGGTTGAGCAGTGAGCCCACCATCCCGATGAGGCAGGCCGTGAGGATGAGGGAGAGGCCCCGCTTCATGTAACCCTGATACATCTGGCCTGCGCCGGGGATAAACGCGCAGCAGAAGGTCAAAAATCCGTTTTTCAGCATAACAAACTCCTTGTCTTATGATTTTATGTTTTCTGCCGCGTTCAGCAGGCTTTCCAGCACAGAGGAAACGCGGGTATAGATGTTCTCGCCGGGGCGGGAAGTCACGGGTTTGCCCAGCTTTTCGGGCAGAAGCTTCGGGGGCTGTTTTTCCGGCAGGGTGACCTGGACTGTGGGCAGGAGAGCCTGCAGGTCGCTGCCGTGATCGGTGACGAAGGTCAGCGCTCCGGTACGCCACATGGTCAGCGCCAGCACGGCGGCGACGCCCGCCACCGCAGCCCGGCCACAGGTGCTCTGCATCAGCCGCACCCAGATGGTGCTCATCACGGTACGGCGGACATTCCGGGGCGGGTCGGCGAGGGCGTCGGCGGTCAGAAGTGCGGTGTAACGGTCGGTGCATTTGTCGCAGTAGGCGAGATGTTCGGCGGCTTCCAGCCGTCCCAGCTCGTCCAGCTGCCCGGCGGTGAGGGCGTGCAGCCCTTCGTCGCTCAGACAGCCGTCTTCACGGAACAATTCCATCTCAAAAGCCCTCCTTTCCGGCGGCGCTCAGCTGCGCGGCCAGCATCTTTTTTGCCCGGAAGACCTGCGCCTCCACTGTTTTCTGGGGCCTGCCGCAGAGCCGGGCGGCTTCGGCGGCGGTGTGCTGTTCCAGCAGCATGAGGCGGCAGGGCGTCTTGTAGGGCTCCCGCAGAGCGAGGATGCGCTGCGTCAGCTCCTCTTCGCCCAGAGCTTCCAGCACCTGCGCTTCCGGCTCGCTGCCGGGCGGTGCGCCCTCAAGTGCAAGTACATCGTCGCCGGGGGTGTTCACCCGGCGCGCCCAGGCGCTGCGTAAGTAATCCTTGGCTTTGTTGGAGGCGATGCGGGCCAGCCATTGCTTTTCGTATCCGGCAGGACAGCGGTCCATGCTCCGCCATGCAGAGAGAAACGTTTCCTGCGTCAGATCCTGCGCATAGCCCTCATCTGCCACCAACTGACGGCAGATGGTGTAGACGAGGGACTGGTACTTCTGTACCAGCCTGTCAAATTCCAGTGCATTCAATGGCTGCTCTCCGCCTCCTTTCTGCCCGGCATTTCAAGCGCTCTGTCTATCTGTACGAGCCAGCGGGGCCAAAATCTGCAAAATCGTGGGAAAAACTTTGAAAATGTGGTAAAATGGCCTTATCAAACCTCACAAAGGAGAAAACACGATGGCCTCTGCCACAAAACAGGCACTTCTGGCGGCGCTCTCCGCCGCCCAGGGCGAATGCATCTCCGGCCAGCAGCTGGCGCAGCAGCTGGGTGTGAGCCGCGCTGCTGTCCATAAGGCTGCGGCCGCGCTGGCGGCTCAGGGCTATGCGCTGGAAGCCGCCCCCCGGCGGGGCTATCGGCTGGCGGGCGGCGACCCCTTCTGCGCCGAGGCGGTGGGAGAGTACGACGCCCCCATCTACCTCTACGACAAGCTGGAAAGCTCCAACCGCACGGCCAAGACGCTGGCCCTCGAGGGTGCGCCCCACGGCACGATGGTGCTGACAAGTCAGCAGACGGCGGGCCGGGGCCGGCTGGGGCGGCGGTTCGAGAGCCCGGCGGGAAAAGGCATTTATCTCTCGCTGGTGCTGCGGCCCGGCCTGCCCATGACCGAGGCGCAGGCCGTCACCGTCAGCGCGGCGGTGGCCGTCTGCCGGGCTGTGAAGCGGCTCTGCGGGCTGGACTTGGGCATCAAGTGGGTCAACGACCTCTATTATAACGGCAAGAAGGTCTGCGGCATCCTGACGGAAGCCGGGGCCGACATCGAGAGCGGCCAGCTGGAATGGCTGGTGGTGGGCATCGGCCTGAACCTGACCTCCCGCCCGGAGGACTGGCCCGAGGAGCTGCGGCCCATCGCGGGCAGTCTCTACCCCGGCGGGCCTGCACCGGTGAGCCGGGCGGCACTGGCCGGGGCCATCGCCCGGGAGCTGCTGGGTCTCTGCCCGGCCTTCGACTGTCTGGACGAGTACCGCGCCCGGTGCTTCGTGCCGGGCCACTGGGTCACGGTCTGCACCGGGACGGAGAGCTACGCCGCAAAGGCGGTGGCCATCGACGACGCCGGGCGGCTCATCGTGCGGCGGGAAGGGGGCCGCACCGAGGCGCTCTGCCACGGAGAAGTGAGTATCAGGCCGTCGCCGCTGGCGGTAAAATAATAAGAATAATATAGAAAGAAAGCATCGGCAGACACCCGGCGAGGGTGCTGCGGATGCTTTTGCTTTAAGCAGAGCGAATGCCTCTCCCCTTGGGAGAGGTGTCACCGAAGGTGACGGAGAGGGCAAGCCCGGAGAGAAAGTGGCACAGCATGGCGATAAACAGAGGCTTTGTCAGGGCGATGCTATCCCAAAGCGGACTGTCTTTTTGTCAGCGGCCTTGCCCTCTCAGGCGCTATGCGCCAGCTCTCCCAAAGGGAGAGCCTGAGAGCGGAAGGAAAGCTGGTTAAAACACCCCGAAGCACACCAGCCCCAGCACCGCCGCGATGCCGATGACCTTCGGCACACTGAGCTTGAACTTCTGGAGCAGTACAAAGCAGAGGATGCCGATGGCGATGCCCGGCAGGCTGATACCGCCTGCCTCGGTGATGTAGGTCTGGCGGCAGAGGCCCACCAGCACGCCCAGAACCATGCCGATGCAGACGGGCTTGACGATCTTCATGATGTAGCTCATGACCTTGCTGGTGCGGAACTTCTGGAAGAACGCCGCCGCCAGAAGCGTCAGCGTCAGGGTGGGGCTGAGGACGCCCAGGACCGCGAAGACGCCGCCCAGCATCCCGGCGGTCTTGGTGCCTGCAAAGGTGGCGGCGTTGACGCCCAGAGAGCCGGGGGTCATCTCGGCGATGGCGATGAGGTTTGTCAGATCGGCGTCCGTCATCCAGCCGTGGGAGGACATTTCATCCATGATGAGGGGGATCATGGAGGTGCCGCCGAAGCTGGTGAAGCCGATCTTCGCAAACGCGGCGAAGAGCTGAACGAGGGTCTCAAGCATGGCCATGTTCGCTCACCCCCATCCAGACCAGCGCGATGACCACACCGGCCGCCACCAGCGTCAGATTGCTGATGGACGTAAAGCAACAGAGCACAAAGGCGACGGCACAGATGATGATGGGCATCGCGCTGGTCAGAGCATCTTTGCCCAGGGAGATGGCCGCGCCGCCGATGATGGGGGCCACGGCGCACTGGACGCCCTTGAGGGCCGACCAGACCCAGTAGTTATCTTTAATGGCGTCGTAGATGGCCGTCACGATGGTAAGGGTGACGACGGCGGGGATGCACAGGCCGATGGCCGCGCAGATGCCGCCCAGCACCCCGGCCATCTGATAGCCGAAGAGCAGAGTGATGTTCGCCACCATGATGCCGGGCAGGCTCTTGCCCACGGCGATGAGCTCCAGCAGATCGCTCTTGGTCATCCAGCCGCGCTCGTCCACGAACTCCCGCTCCATCTGGGCGATGATGCTCCATCCGCTGCCGAAGGTGAACGCGCCGATTTTGATAAAGTAGAGAAGCATCAGCAGGGCCATTCGTGCGCCGGTGGGGCGCTGCTGTGCGGTTTCGGGTTTTGTTGTCTGCATGAATCCTCCTGAGATACCGGGTTTGCTGTTTCTTTACCTATAAGATACCACAGACGTCCCCAAAAGGCGAATGGAAAAATGGAATGGTTCCCGGTTCCTGTCAGGAATGCTCGTAAGTCATCCAGCTGCCTTTCCATGCGTAGAGGGCCATCAGCACGGCACCCAGCGCCCACGACACCGGGTAGAGGACGAACACGCCCTCGATGCCCGCAAAGAAGGGGAGGGCGAACCGGATCCACACCACACGGAAGAGGCAGAGCGAGATGAGCAGCACCACCATCGGCGGCACGCTGCGGCCGGTGCCGCGCACCGCGCCCGCCATGCCGTGGAGGATGGCCAGCAGGAAGTAGAAGGGGCAGAAGTAGTGCATGGCGCTGCACCCGAAGGCCACCACCGTCTCGTCGGAGGTGAACAGGTGCATGATGGGATCCTGGAACGCCAGCAGCAGAGCGCCGGTGCAGAGGGTGTAGAGCACACCCATGCCCAGCGTGACCCACATGCCGTTCTTCACGCGTTTGAGGTTGCCTGCGCCATAGTTCTGGCCCACGAAGGTCGTCGCCGCCATGCTGAAGCTGGTGACGGGCAGGATGTTGAAGCCGTCGATTTTCATATAGGCCGCAAAGCCTGCCATGGCGGCGGCACCGTAGCTGTTGACGCTGGACTGCACCAGCACGTTCGAGAAAGAGATGACCATGTTCTGGATGCCGGTGGGAAGGCCGATGCGGATGATGCGGGAGGTCATCCGCTGATCGGGCCGGATGGCGGAAAGCTCCACCTTGTAGTCGGCGTCCACCTTTATCAGAAAGCGGAGGCTCAGCACACAGGAGACCAGCTGGCTGATGTCGGTGGCGATGGCCGCACCCGCCACACCCATCTTCAGTCCGGCGATGAGCACCAGGTCGAGGATGATGTTGGTGATGGAAGCGCAGGCGAGGTAGATGACCGAGCGGCGGGAGTTGCCCGCCGCGTTGAGGATGCCGGCCGCCATGTTGTAGACGACGCTGAACAGCACGCCGCCGAAGTAGAGCTTCATATAAGTCACGGCGTCGCCGAGGACTTCTTCGGGGGTGTTCATCCAGACCAGCAGGCTGCGGCTGACGGCGATGCCGCCCACCGTCAGGATGAGGCCGAGGATGGCCGCGATGGCCAGCGAGGTGTGGACGGCGATGCGCGTTTCCTTTTTATCTTTTGCGCCGAGATACTGGCTCACGACGACGCCTGCGCCGACGGCCACGCCCTGACTGAAACCGATGAGCAGGTAGATGGGCGAGCCGCTGGAACCGACTGCGGCCAGCGCGTTGCTGCCCAGAAAGTTGCCGACGATGATGGAGTCGGCGGTGTTGTAAAGCTGCTGGAGCAGGTTGCCCAGAATGAGCGGCACCGAGAAGAGCAGGATGCTTTTCCAGATGCTGCCCTCGGTCATGAGCAGGGTCTTTTTCTGCTGCGGCTGTGCCGGTGCGGCCATAGTGTCTCCTCCCCTAAAAAACGCGGGAATTTCATAGGTATTTCACAATAAACCTAACAATACATCGTTCTGTGCCGAATGTCAAGCAGAACGAAAAAGAAAGCCCGCAGACTTTCCACATCTTGTTTGCAGATTGTTCAAAACTAACTCAAAGAAACTCCATTTTTATCCGGTACAATAAAGGCGCAGTCGGGAAGACAAGAACGAGATCCCCCATCTCCGGCTTTTGACTTTCCATAAATGCCATGCAGGCAGGATTTATGCGCAGCCCCGCAGCGGGTGCCGCGCCCCTAAAAAAATACTGTCCCCCACCTATGCGAGGCAATAGCCACGGCGGCGGACAGACTACCAACAACCTCCTAGCAGCCGCAAATGTTTAGGAGTTCTCATACACAGGCAGCGCCGCTTTCTCCTCCTTTCCACGGCGCTGCCTGTTTTTGTATTGCAAATCCATTTCCCAATAGGCTCCCCTATTAGGGGAGCTGTCTGCGAAGCAGACTGAGAGGTTGCAAAAAAAGCCCATCGCACAGCTGCGCGATGGGCTTTTGACGTTCTTATCGCATATCGTGCAGGCGCTCTGCCGGGAGGGAGGCTTGCAGCAGGCTCCATGCGGCGTCGAGGCTGTCGTTCAGCAGATAGGCCTGATTCTGCCGGACATAGAGGTAAATGGCGTTGGGGGTGCGGTAGGCCAGATGCATATCGTGCCACGCATATTTGCGGCTCGCCTCAGGCTTGTCCTGCTCGCCGGCCATCCAGACCGACAGTCCTTCGTCGTCCAGCAGCAGCCGGTAGAAGGGGCGGGGCAGGCCCATCTTTTTGATTTGGAGGCGCAGGGAGTGGAAGAATGTCCAGAAATAGACGGCCGGCACGCCCAGCGCCACCACGGCCAGCAGCACCGTGAGCAGGGCTGCGCCGTCTTTCTGGCCCACCTGCGACAGGCAGACACCGGCAGACACCAGCAAAATGGCCGTGAACACCAGAGGCCGGTGCCACGCCTTGTGGTGGCGCAGCAGGTCAAAGGCGGCAAAATCGTGGAAGGATGCAGCATCCATCTGGACGAAAACGGAGATCGGCTGAGACATAAAAATACCCTCCTTTTTTGGTCATAGTACCATATTATTTTCCAACAATCAAGGATGATATTGCGCAGATACCCTAAAATGTGCTAAAATAGGACGAAAAAGAAAGTTTATGGAGCGTTCGCTCTGACGGCGGACAGGCCGGATAAGGCGGAAGCTGCGCGGCAGAATATCACAGAGAGGGAGGATGGGTGCGTGGGGCGCAGGATGACCCTGAAAGGGCAGATCAGTCTTTGCCTGGCGGCGTTTTTTCTGGCGCTGGCGGGGCAGATATTCTTGAGCTTTTACCAGTCCGGCACCGTGCTGCGGGAACTGGACGACCAGATGGGCAACTTCAACGCCATCAGCCGCTTCCAGAACGGCGTGGAGCGGAGCCTTTCGGCCATGGAAGATTACCGCTGGGAGTACGGCGATGCCAAAGCGCTGACAGAGGAGCTCCACAGCGCCTTTTCCGTCACCAACGCATGGCTCTGGCGCATCGAGGGCGACCTTGGCACTGTGAGTGAAGAGCAGTATCTGCTCTACAATGCCGTTTCCACTACCTACGACAGCTACACCGCACTGGTGGACCAGCTGGAAGAAGCGGTGGCCGCCGGTCAGGACGCGAAAGCCGCCCAGCTCTACTATAATAAAATCGTACCCTGCGGCGGCTATCTGCGCCAGTACACCCAGCAGCTGCTGAACACGGCCATCACCGACGCTCAGGGGACTTACACCACCGTGTCGGCCCTCAGCGACCGGGTGAAATGGGCGCAGACCGTCGTGGTGGCGCTCTGCCTTGCGCTGGGCTGCGTCATGGCCTTCTCGGTGCTGACGCTGCTGACCCCGGTGCAGCAGATGATCGGCGCCTCCCGGGAGGTCACCCGGGGCGAGTTCGACTCGCCCGACCTGCCTGCGCCCCGTCAGCCGGAAATGGCCCAGCTGACCGAAGCCTTCAACCACATGAAGCATTCGATGGCCGAGCAGGTGACCACCCTGCGGGAGAAAAACGAGATGGAGCGGGAGCTCCACCGCCAGAAGACGGAAGCTCTGGAATTACAGAACCGGATGGAGCGCAGCCGCTTGCAGCAGCTGCGCAGCCAGATCGACCCCCATTTCCTTTTCAACACCCTGAACGTCATTTTACAGACCGCCGGACAGGAAAAAGCCTACCGCACGCAGGCCCTCATCACGGCTCTGTCGCACCTGCTGCGCTACAGCCTGATGAGCAACGACGAGCAGGTGCCGCTGGCCCGGGAAGTGCGCATCGTGGACGAGTATTACTCGATTTATCACGTCCGCTTCGGCGACCGGGTGAAGATGGTGTGGCGCATCTCCGACTCCCTCGATCTGACGGAGACGATGGTGCCGTCCTTCATCTTGCAGCCCATCGTGGAGAATGCCTTCAAGCACGGCATCTCGCCCAAGGAAGAGGGCGGCGTGGTGCGCATCCGCATCAACCCGCTGCGGGATAAGGGGCTGCTCTATATCAGCGTCTGCGACAACGGCGTGGGCATCCGGCCCGAACAGCTGGCCCAGCTGAAAGCCGCGCTGGCCCAGCCCGGGGAGCGCTGGGAGCATATCGGCGTCTATAATGTGGCCGCACGGCTGCGGCTTCTGGATAAACGGGGGCGGCTGGTCATCCGCTCTCACCCGGGCCGGGGTACGGCCATCAGGATATACCTGCCCCTTGTAGAACTTTTGGAGGAGGATTTGGACGATGATACGCCTGTTGATCGCGGATGACGAAAAGCTGGAGCGGGAGGCGCTTGCGGAGCTGGTCCAGCGCCGTTTTGAGCGGGAAGTGGTCCTGGAGGTGGCGGAAAATGGCCGCAAAGCTGCCGACACGGCGGTGCTGTGGGGCGCGGACCTCATCCTGATGGATATTGAGATGCCGGGCATGAGCGGCCTCGACGCTGCCCGCGCCGTGCTGGCCCAGCGGCCTTCCTGCCGGGTCATCTTCGTCACGGCCTACAGCCTGTTCCAGTATGCCCATGAGGCGGTGCATCTGGGGGCCTGCGACTATCTGCTCAAGCCGGTGGACCCCGACGAGCTGGAAGCCTCGGTGCGCCGGGCTATGCGGCAGATCGAGACGGAGCGGAAGCTGGAAGAGCTGGCCGCCGCCCGGCCCCAGCCGGAGCAGACGGAGACCGAAGAAGAGGCGGAAGACGCCCCCGAGGAGGGCGAGAACAGCCAGACGGCCCTCGTCATGGCTCACGTCCGCCGCTACCTCGAGGATAACTATATGTTCGATCTGTCGCTGGACAGCGTGGGCGAGATCCTGCACATCAGCCCGGCCTACCTGTCGGCGCAGTTCAAGAAATACCAGAAGATGAACTTCCTCGACTGCCTCACCGAGCTGCGCATCAACGCGGCAAAGGAATTGCTGGCCGACCCCTTCCGCTCCTCGGCGGAGGTGGCGTCGATGGTGGGCTACGAGGACGCCAGCTACTTCGCCCGGGCGTTCAAGAAACGCACCGGCATGACCCCCACCCAGTACCGCCGTCAGGCCGGCCGGAAGGCAAAGACCGACCCGGAGGCCGGGCTGTGAGCGGGCGGAAAATTTCCCGCCGCAGCGTGCTGGCGCTGGCCGCCTGTACGGCGCTGGGCGCTGTGGGCTGCGGCAAGACGGAAGAGTACACCGGACCGGAGCTCATCCTGCGCTACGCCGAGAACCAGCCCGAGGATTATCCCACCACTCAGGCCGCTCTGGCCTTCGCCGACCTCGTGGCCGAGCGGACGGAGGGGAGGGTCAAAGTCGTGGTCTACAGCGGCGGGGAGCTGGGGGCCGAACAGAGCGTCATCGAGCAGATGCAGTACGGCGGCATCGACTTTGCCCGCGTCTCTCTGAGCCAGCTGGCCGAGTATCAGCCGGCCCTGAGCGTATTGCAGCTGCCTTTTCTCTATACCGACGCGCCCCAGATGTGGCGGGTGCTGGACGGTGAGATCGGCGATGAATTCCTCTCCGGCCTCGGCGCGATGGACCTCGTGGGCCTGTCGTGGTTCGACGCCGGCGTCCGCAGCTTCTACACCCGCGAAAAGGTGGAGACGCTGGCGGACCTCGCGGGGCTGACGCTCCGGGTGCAGGAGTCGGACATGATGAGCGAGATGATACTGGACCTCGGCGCAAAGCCCGCGCAGGTGGTCTACAGCCGGGTCTATGCAGCCCTGCACAACGCCGAGATAGACGGCGCGGAAAACAACTGGCCCAGCTATGAGGCCATGGGCCACTATGAGGTGGCCCCCTATTTCTTAAAGGATGAGCACGCCCGTGTGCCGGAGCTGCAGCTGGCCAGCGAGGCCGCGGTGGAAAAACTGGCAGAGCTGGACGAACGCTTCCCGGACATCATCCGCGCCTGCGGAAAGGAGAGCGCTCTGGCCGAACGCCGCCTCTGGGCGGAGCGGGAGGCCAGCGCCGAGAAGCATATGCGGGAATGGGGCGTGGAGGTGACGACCCTCTCCGCCGCCGAGAAAGCCCGCTTCCGGGCGGCAGTCGAGCCCGTGTACGCGGCTTTTAAGGAGCAGAGCCGCCTTATCCAGCGCATTCGAGAAGCTTGAAAAGTGCGAGAGATATTACATTGTATTCATCTCGTTGGGCAGTGTGCTGAGTAAACTGCACTATGACTTGTGGGAACTGCACAAAAGTGTTTCTCACATTTTTTTGAAAAACAGGACATTTTTCATAAGCCCTTGTTCTGACTAAAAAATTTTGCTAAAGTGTGTACAGTAAATGAACGGACGGTGTGCGACCCGTGCAGAGCGCACCGCCCTGAATGAGGAAAATTTAAGGAGGATTTTATCATGAAGAAGATTTCTCGTCGCAGCTTTCTGGCAGCAGCCGGTGTTTCCGCCGCTGCTCTGGCACTGACCGCCTGCGGTGGCTCCGGCAACAGCACTGCTGCCTCCTCTGCCGCAGCTTCCACCGCTCCCGCCGGTGATGCCGCAGCTGCTGCTTCCGACCCGAAGGTGACTCTGGTCTACGCCGAGGTCAACCCGCTGGATACCATCGTCGGCCAGACCGGTTCTCACTTCAAGGAGAAGGTCGAGGAGCTGACCGGCGGCTCCGTCGTCGTCGATGTGCAGGCTTCCGGCGTTCTGGGCTCTGAGAACGACGTTCTGGACGCTATCCTCGGCGGCTCCACCTCCATCGACATCAGCCGTATCTCCGCTTTCGCACTGACCAGCTACGGCTGCAACAAGTCCAAGCTGCTGTCCATCCCCTTCACCTTCGAGAACCGCGCACACTTCTGGAACTTCGCCAACAGCGAGCTGGCACCTGAGTTCCTGAACGAGCCTCAGGAGCTGGGCCTGCCCGTTCGTGGTATCTTCTACGGCGAGGAGGGCTTCCGTCACTTCTTCACGGTCAAGCCCGTTTCCGGCATCGCTGATTTCAAGGGCCTGAAGCTGCGCGTGTCCAACGACCCCGTCATGAACGGCATGGTCGAGGGTCTGGGCGCTAACCCCACCGTCGTCTCCTTCGGCGAGCTGTACAGCGCACTGCAGACCGGCGTTGTCGATGGCGCTGAGCAGCCCATCGCAAACTACAAGTCCAACGCCTTCCCCGAGGTCGCTAACAACCTGATCCTCGACGGCCATACTCTGGGCGCTGTGCAGGCTGTCATCACCGACAACGCCTGGAACAAGCTGACCGAGAACCAGCAGGCTGCCGTCATGGAGGCTGCTGCGGATACGCAGGCCTTCAACGCGGACCTGTCCGAGACCGCTGAGAACAAGGTCCTCGACGAGCTGAAGTCTTCCGGCTGCAACGTCGTCGAGGTTCCCGATAAGGCTCCCTGGCAGGAGGCTTGCGCTAAGGTCATCAGCGAGAACACCTCGGATCAGGCTGAGCTGTATCAGCAGCTGCTGGATATGAAGGCCTGATAAAAGCGCCTTTATCCTGAAGTAGTACATAGCCCGGCGGGGGACTACGGGATACGCCCGCAGACCCGCCGGGCTTTTTATAAGAGTATGGAGGAGCTCCTATGCCGAAAATCTTTACCACTCTGGATAAGATCAAGCCGGCGTACGACGTCACCTACAAAGTGGTCCTGTTTATCTGCAAGCTGCTGCTGATCGCAGATATTCTCATCACCACCATGTCGGTCATTGGTCGTTACGTCCCGTTCATCCCGGACCCCGCGTGGACGGAAGAGGTCGTGCTGACCTGCATGAGCTATATGGCCGTGCTGAGTGCCGCTCTGGCCATCCGCCGCGGCGCACACATCCGCATGACCGCATTTGACGTCTACCTGCCCAAGATCGCCGTCAAGGTGCTGGACATCCTCGCCGATCTGGCGGTCTGCATCCTCGGCCTCATCATGCTGGTTGTGGGCTGGAACTACGCCACCACCCTGGGCGGCCGCGGCTTCTATGTCTCGATGCCCTGGCTGAGCCGTTTCTGGATGTACTTCCCCGTGCCTCTGGCCGGTGTCGCCATGATCATCTTCGAGATCGAGGCGCTGTACAACCACATCAAGAGCTTTTTTGTAAAGGAGGAGAACTAATATGACAGTCCAGACACTGGCGATCGTTGTCCTTCTTGTCAGCTTCTTCGTCATGATCTTCCTGCGTTTCCCCATCGCATACGCCGTTGGCCTGTCCAGCGTGCTCTGCCTGATGGTGCAGGGTCATGCACTGTCCGATGTCTGCCGCCTGATGGTCAAGGGCATCTCGTCCTTCAGCCTGATGGCCGTCCCCTTCTTCATCACCATGGGCGTCCTCATGGGCAGCGGCGGCATCTCCGAAAAGCTGATCGCTCTGGCTGACGCCTGCGTCGGTTGGATGCGCGGCGGCATGGCAATGGTCAACATCGTTGCTTCCTACTTCTTCGGCGGCATTTCCGGTTCTGCTTCCGCAGATACCGCTTCCATCGGCTCCATCATGATCCCCATGATGGTCGATCAGGGCTACGACGCCGATTTCTCCACGGCCGTTACCATCACCTCCTCCTGCGAGGGCCTGCTGGTTCCCCCGAGCCATAACATGGTCATCTACGCCACCACCGCCGGCGGCATCTCCGTGGGCAGCCTCTTCCTGGCCGGCTACCTGCCCGGCGCTCTGCTGGCCATCGTCCTGATGATCGGCTCCTATATCATCTCTGTGAAAGAAAATTACCCCAAGGGCTCTCCCTTCACCATCAGAGGCTTCATCAAGCAGATGGGCACCTCCATCTGGGCTCTGGCCGCAGTCGTCATCGTCGTGTTCGGCGTTGTCGGCGGTGTGTTCACCGCTACCGAGTCCGCTGCTATCGCAGTTATCTACTCTCTGCTGGTCTCCGTCTTCGTCTATAAGGGCCTTGACTGGAAGGGCGTCTGGCACGCTTTGGATGAGTGTGTCAACACTCTGTCCATCGTCCTCATCCTGATCGCCACCTCTGCAGTGTTCGGCAACTGCCTGACCATGCTGCACGTGCCGGATCTGGCCGCAAACGCCATCACCAGCGTCACCAGCAACCCCTACATCATCGCACTGCTCATCGACCTCATCATCCTGGTTCTGGGCTGCATCATGGATATGGCTCCCATCATCCTGATCGCTACCCCCATCCTGCTGCCCATCGCCACCTCCATCGGCATCGACCCCATCCAGTTCGGCATCATCATGGTCCTGAACTGCGGCATCGGCCTGCTGACTCCCCCTGTCGGCGCGGTTCTGTTCATCGGCTCTGCCGTTGCGAAGCGCCCCATGGAGAAGGTCGTCAAGGCTACCCTGCCGTTCTATCTGTGCATGTTCATCGCTCTGCTGCTGCTGACCTATGTGCCTGACATCAGCCTCGCGATCCCGAAGCTGCTGGGCGGCTATGTCAGCCCCATCACCAACCCGCTTGGCCCGGTGTTCATCCACTGATAAGCTGATCGGCGCATCCTCCTCCGGATGACAGAATAAACGGAAAGCCCCCGCCTGCAAAGGCGGGGGCTTTCCGGCGTTATAGAAGTGTCTGGAGTGCCGGAGCACTGCATTTCATGAGCTTTTTCAGGGTCAGCTCCTGCTGAGAGATTTGATACAGCAGCCGTGCGGTCAGCTCTTCGGGCGGGGCGGAAAGCCCGGGCCGGAATGCGTGTACTGCCCGGGTAAAGGCGTGTACGCCCTCGTCCGTCTGGAGCACCACCAGCTGGGTATGCCCCCGCAGCAGGGCAAACAGCCCGACCTGGTATTCCCGGGTGTCCAGCAGAAGCTCCATCTCGTCGGCGGTGAGGACGAGGATGTCCGCGAAGGGGAGAAACTGCATCACCGTGTCCCGCAGGGCCTTTTCGCCGGGCCAGAGGGCAGGGCGGAGAGAGGGGACAAAGCAGACCGGCACACCGGCGGTGCGGGAGGTGTCCAGCGCGGCAAGATGGGTGTAGCGGCAGGGGCTGTCCACGAGGCAGGCGCTGGAAAAGGCCAGCATTTCAGCATCTGCGGCCCAGTCAGCGCCCAGCTGTTCGGGTGCATAGAGCAGCTCCGAAGAACGGGTGCGGCAGCCTAGCTGTTCGCCGCCGCCATCGAACAGCAGCGGCGTGGGGGCGCGGGAGGTGAAGGAGACCCGGCTGATGTCCACACCGGCAGTAGATAAAGCGTCTGCGATGCGGTGTCCGAAAGCATCCTCGCCAAGCTGCGTTAAAAGAGAGGCTCTGCCGCCCTGTGCGGCATAAGCCAGTGCCAGCGAGGCGGCGTTTCCGCCCATGCGGGGAGAAAACGTCTCTGCCGACGCCAGCGGCGCGGTGCTGTTCAATTCCAGCCACGCTTCGCCCAGACAGTATAAAGTCTTGCCCGGCATGATGCACCCTCCCTTCTGCCTGTTTTCAAAAACAAACTACAGTATACACCCATCCGGGCGTTTGTGCAAATGGAGAGCTTGACAGCTTCGGTCGGATTATGATAAACTGACGCAATATGGCAGTATATCTGAAATTTGAATGATAAAAGGAGGAGAACATGAGCCTTACCAAACAGTATTTCAAATACGTCAGCCAGAACATCTTCGGCCTGCTGGGGACATCCTGCTACATCCTGGCCGATACCTATTTCATCTCGCATGCGGCAGGCACCAGCGGTGTGGCTCTGCTGAACCTCTGTCTGCCCATCTACAACTTCATCTTCGCCATCGGCTCCATGCTGGGCCTCGGCGCGGCCACCCGCTACGCCATCCTCCGGGCGCAGGGCGACGAGCGGTCGGAGCGCTATTTCTCCAACGCCCTGCTCTGGGCGATGGTGTTCGCCCTGCCCTTCATGCTGGCGGGCATCTTCTGCCCTGAGGTGCTGCTGCGGTTCATGGGCGGCGACGCGGAGATCGTTGCCCTGGGCGTGGGGTACGCCCGCATCTTCCTGCTGTTCACGCCCTTCTTCATGTGCAACTACATCGTCGCGGCCTTTGTCCGGAACGACGGCGACCCCTCGCTGGCCATGGTGGCGACCCTCTGCGGCAGCCTCTTCAACGTGGTGTTCGATTACATCTTCATGTTCCCCATGGGCCTCGGCCTGCCCGGCGCGGCGCTGGCGACGGCGGTCTCGCCGGTGTTGAGCATTGCGCTCTGCAGCCGCCACTTCTTCAAAAAGAGCAGCACCGTCCGCCTTGTGCGGCAGCTGCCCTCGCCGGAGCTGCTGGCCCAGAGCTGCCAGCTGGGCGTCTCGGGCTTTGTGGGAGAGATGTCCTCCGGTGTGACCACCACCGTCTTCAACCTGCTGCTCCTGCGTCTGGCGGGCAATGTGGCCGTGGCGGCTTACGGCGTCGTGGCGAACTACGCGCTGGTGGCGACGGCTGTCTTCAACGGCGTGGCCCAGGGCGCACAGCCGCTGGTCAGCAGGTGCTACGGCAAAAACGATGCCGCCGATGCCCGCAAGCTCCTGCTGCTGGGCAGCGGAACAGCGCTTGCGCTGGCGGCGGCACTGTATGCAGTTCTGTTCGGGTTCACCGGGCCGATCGTCGCGGTCTTCAACAGTGAGAACTCGGCCCTCATGGCGCAGTATGCCTTCAGCGGGATGCGCGTCTACTTCCTCGGCTATTTCTTCGCGGGCCTCAATATCGTGGCCGCCGGCTATCTGGGCGCAGTGGACCGCCCCGCAGAGGCTTCTGCGACGTCGCTTTCCCGCGGCATCGTGGCCATCGTGGCCTGCTCTCTGGTGCTGAGCGCCCTCTTCGGGATGAACGGCGTCTGGGCCGCGTTCCCGGCCTCTGAGGCCATCACGGCCTGCCTGACCCTCTTCCTGCTGAAGCGGAAAAAGCGCATCGCTTAAATAAACAATTCCTGTTCCAACCGCTGCTGCTCGGGCGAAAGCTCGGGCAGTGCGCTCCGACCGGCCATCGCCCGCCACTGCGTGGGAGATCGGCCGGTCGTTTTTTTGAAGACGCGGCAGAGGTAGTTGGCCCCCGAGAAACCGCAGAGGCTGGCGATGACATCCAGCGTGTACTCCCGGTGGAGCAGCAGACGCATGGCGGCTTCTATGCGGACGCTGGTGAGGTACCGCCCCGGCGAGACGCCCAGCGCTGCCGTAAAGGCCCGGACGAGGTGGCTCTTGGAGACGCCCAGCCGCTCGCTCAGCTCTTCCACGCCGTAGAGCCCGGCGTAGTTCCTGCGGATGTCCTCGATGGCGGCGGCCACCAGCGGGGGCAGGGCAGGGGCGGCGCTGTCGGCGTCTGAGAGCTCGCACAGCAGCGCGAAGGCCAGCTGACTGCGCACCCGCTCCGAGGCGTCCTGCTCTTCGGCAAGGCGCCCCATCAGCTCTGCCGCCGCCGGGCAGGTCTCGCCCCGGGCAAGGAAGGGCATCTCGGAAAGCCCTGCAAGGAACTGTTCCGCTGCCTGCCCGGTGAGCTGGACGCAGAGCAGATGGCACTCGTTTTCCGGCGCGAGGGTCAGCGGCCCCCGGCTCAGCACGAGATGGCCCGCTGCGGCATTCTGGGGCGGCAGCAACAGGGCAGAACCTGCCGGCATCAGGTCGAGATCGGACAGCGAGACGACACATTTTCCGCTGGAAACGAGGCAGACCCAAAGCCCTTCGCCCCGCAGGGTGAGGGGCTCTTCCGGCTGGGCATCCTCCACGATGCCGAGGGCGGCAGTCGTGCGGGGAGAGTAAATCAATATCTGACACCTCAAATCAATAAAATGCTATTTTATAACACAAAATAATCTGCTATTATAATAGCAATGAAACGGCTCATCGTCAAGCGGAGCCTTTGAGTGCAACAACATCAATGGAGGAAAAATCTTTATGGCTTCTATCAGCTGCCAGCATATCTACAAGATCTACCCCGGTGCTACGGCTCCTTCCGTCACCGATTTCAATCTGGAGATCCAGGACAAGGAATTCATCATCTTCGTCGGCCCCTCTGGCTGCGGTAAGTCCACCACCCTGCGCATGATCGCCGGTCTGGAGGAGATCTCCAAGGGCGAGATGTACATCGGCGGCCGCCTCATCAACGACGTTCCCCCGAAGGACCGCGACATCGCCATGGTCTTCCAGAGCTACGCTCTGTACCCCCACATGACCGTCTACAAGAACATCGCTTTCGGTCTGGAACTGCGCAAGACCCCGAAGGACGAGATCGACCGCCGCGTCCACGAGGCTGCTAAGATCCTGGAGATCGAGCACCTGCTGGACCGCAAGCCCAAGGCTCTGTCCGGTGGTCAGCGCCAGCGTGTCGCTCTGGGCCGTGCAATGGTCCGTAACCCGGCAGTCTTCCTGCTGGACGAGCCTCTGTCCAACCTGGACGCTAAGCTGCGTACCTCCATGCGCACCGAGATCATCAAGCTGCACAAGAAGCTGGCTACCACCTTCATCTACGTTACCCACGACCAGACCGAGGCTATGACCATGGGCGACCGCATCGTTGTCATGAAGGACGGCATCGTCCAGCAGGTCGATACCCCGCAGAACCTGTACGATATGCCCTGCAACATGTTCGTCGCAGGCTTCATCGGCAGCCCCCAGATGAACTTCCTGGACGGCACCATCGTCAAGAAGGGCGACCAGTACAGCGTCGATCTGGGCGGCGACCTCATCCCCCTGCCCAAGGAGAAGACCGCTGACGGCAAGCTGGATTCCTACGTCGGCAAGAAGGTCAAGATGGGCATCCGTCCCGAGGACATCGACGATGAGCCCGAGTTCATGGCAAAGCACACCGACTGCCAGCTGGATGCTCAGGTCGATGTCTCTGAGATGATGGGCGCTGAGATCTACCTGTATCTGGAGTACAAGGGCAACAAGATGACCGCCCGCGTCGCTCCCACCTCCAAGGCTCGCAACGGAGACACCGTCCGCCTCGCCTTCGATCCCCACAAGGTCCACCTGTTCGACGTCGAGACCGAGCAGACCATCCTGAACTGAATAAGATAGTCTACGATCATTTTTGATCCTCCTATCATAAGAAAAGCCGTCGGGCCGCAAGGCCCGACGGCTTTTCCCGTGCCGGAAAAAAGACATCATAAAAACCCATGCTGCGGCAAAGCAAAACGCAGCATGGGCGCGGAAATGGCGTATGAAGTCAGGGGACGCTTAAATCAGCGGGCCTTGACGTACTTGTGCAGGGTAGCGCGGACAGCGCCGGGGCCTGCGAACAGCTCCTTGGCCATGGATTCGATCTTCTCGCCCAGACCGACGGCGTACAGGTCCACGCCGAAGACATCGGTGCGGCTGTACAGAGCCTTCAGGCAGGAGAAGTCCTGCTCGCCTTCCTTGACCTCCAAGGGGTTGACGATGGCCTGCAGCTCAGCCAGCAGCGGATCGGGAGAGATCTCGAAGGGCCGGCCATTGTCGTCGATGCCCTTCAGGTAGCGGGCATAGCCTGCCAGCACCAGCGGGATGAGGATGAGGTTGGACTTGTCCAGACCGCGCGCCTCGTAAGCCTTGATGGTCTCGCCGAAGCGGATCGCCAGCTTCTGGGAGGTATCGGTGGCGATACGCTGGGGAGCGTCGGGCATGAAGGGGTTGGGCAGACGGCGGTTGATGACAGCGCCGATGAACTCGTAGGGGTTCAGTACACCGGGGTCAACGACGACGGGCATCGCCTCGATGTAGCCGATCTTCTGGATGAAGCTGCGCAGGTCCTCATCGGCCATCTCAGCGGAGATGAGGGTGTAGCCCAGCATGCAGCCGTAGATGGACATGGCGGTGTGCAGGGGGTTGAGGCAGGTGCAGACCTTCATCTTCTCGATCTTATCGACGGTCTCGCGGTCGCAGTAGAGGACACCGCCCAGCTCCAGCGGAGGACGGCCATTGGTGTAGTGGTCCTCGATGCAGAGGTACTGGGTCTCCTCGGCGTTGACGAAGGGAGCGGTGAAGGTGTGCTTCTCGGTGACGATGGTGTAGTTGTCCTCAAAACCGTCGTCAGCCAGCATCTTCTGGACCTTGGCATCCGGGCGGGGAGTGATCTTGTCGATCATGCTCCAGGGGAAGGTGATCTTGGTCTCGTCCTTGACGTAGGCCAGGAACTCGGCGGGGACCAGACCCTGTTCGACCCACTTGGAGGCGTAGGCAAAGACTGCGGCCTTGACCTTATCGCCGTTGTGAGAGCAGTTGTCCATGCTCTGGACGGTCAGGGGCAGCTTGCCGGCCTTGAAGCGCTCGTAGAGCAGGGCAGTGACCTTGCCCATGGCCAGAACGGGGGTCAGGCCGCGCTCGAGGTCCGCAGGAGCGACACCGTAGCCCTTCTCGGTGATGGTGAAGGAGATCATCTGCAGGCTGGGTGCCTGGAAGATCTCGACCAGACGCGCCCAGTCAGCGCCGAAGGAGTAGTCAGCCTTCAGGCTCTCGGTGACGGAGGCGATGACCTTCTTCTCGATGTCGCCGGTGGACTTCAGGCAGACCAGCAGGCTCAGGTTGTCGTAGGGCTGATAAGCCTTGTCGATGATCTCGTAGTCGAAGCTCTCGGCCACGATGACGCCGCGGTCATACTTGCCGCTGTTCAGGGCGTCGTTCAGGATGGCAGCCGGGAATGCGCGGAAGATGTTGCCGGCGCCGAAGTGGACCCAGGTGGGTTCTGCGTGGGTCTTGGCCTTGACGGCCTCGACGTCGAACTTGGGCAGCTCATAGCCCTTTTCTGCCCACTCGGCGGACAGATTGCCGTTCTTGATATCAGTCAGCTTCATGATATATCAGCCCTTCTTCTTCTCTTCGTCCAGACGGTCCAGCAGGTCCCAGACGCCCAGCATATACTGGATGCCCAGCGCACGGTCATACTTGCCGTAGCCGGGGCGGCAGCTGCCGGGGCCTTCCTCCCACAGCTGACGGCCATGGTCGGGGCGGATGTAGCCCTCGAAGCCGCAGTCATGGTAGGCGCGCAGGATCTCGATGATGCCGGTCTCGCCGCAGCAGTCGCGGTGGGCAGCCTCGGAGAAGTCGCCGTTGGGGAAGTGATGGATGTTGCGGATGTGTGCGAATGCGATGCGGTCGCAGTGCTTGCGGACGATCTCAGCCACATTGTTGTTGGGGTTGGCGTTCAGGCTGCCGGAGCAGAGGGTCAGGCAGTTGTACTCGTCGTCCACCATGCTCAGGAAGCGGTCGATGCTCTCGGCATCCACCAGCAGGCGGGGCAGGCCGAAGATGTCCCAAGGGGGATCGTCCATGTGGATGGCCATCTTGATGTCGCACTCGCGGCAGGTGGGCATCAGGGCTTCGAGGAAGTACTTCAGGTTCTCCCAGAGCTTTTCCTTGGTGACAGGGGCGTAGGCCTTGAACAGCTCGTCCAGCTTTGCCATCCGCTCCGGCTCCCAGCCGGGGAAGGTCATGTTGTACTTCTCGGTGAAGGACATGATGTACTCGGCCATGGACTTGTAGTCGCCCTTGATCTTGTCCTTCTCGTAGAACAGTGCGGTGGAGCCGTCGCCGACGGGGTGGAACAGGTCGGTGCGGGTCCAGTCGAAGATGGGCATGAAGTTGTAGCAGATGACCTTGACACCGAACTTGGACAGGTTGCGGATGCACTGCTTGTAGTTCTCGATGTACTGATCGCGGGTGGGCAGGCCGATCTTGATGTCGTCGTGGACGTTGACAGACTCGACAACGTCCATGTCGAAGCCGTAAGCGTGGATCTGGTCCGCGACCTTCTGGATCTCGTCGATCTCCCAGATCTCGCCGGGCATCTTGTTGTGCAGCGCCCAGACGATGCTGGTCACGCCGGGGATCTGCTTGATGTCGCTGAGGGTGACGGGGTCGTTGCCCTCGCCATACCAGCGCCAACCCATTTTCATAGGCATAGTGGATGTCCTCCGTTAACATTGCTTTGCGTTTATGCGCGGCAGGAGTGCCTCGCTCTCTCACTTATATTCTAATATATCAGTTGCGAATTGGCAATAGTCGATTTGCTGAGTTTTGATGTTTTTTCTTGTATACTTTGGACAAATTGACATGGAAATGACAAAAAAGAGCCCTCTCAGTCACCTCCGGTGACAGCTCCCCCAGAGGGGGAGCCGCTGGCGTGTCGGTAAGGTCTGCACAAGACGAGAGAAGCTCAGACTGGTCTAAAACAATAGTGCCCCGCTACAGAGGGCAGCGGAGCACTAGCTTTTGCGATATGAGAAATTTAAGCGGTCAGCTCAGAGTGGCCCGGCTTGCCAATGGCTCTCCCTTTGGGAGAGCTGGCGCACCAGCGCCTGAGAGGGCTATTAGCGCTTCACGTTAAAAGCAGCCATGCCGGGGTAGACGGCGCTGCCGCCCAGCTGCTCCTCGATGCGCAGCAGCTGGTTGTACTTTGCCACACGCTCGGTGCGGCTGGGGGCGCCGGTCTTGATCTGGCAGGTGTTCAGGGCCACGGCCAGATCGGCGATGGTGGTGTCCTCGGTCTCGCCGGAGCGGTGAGAGCTGATGGCGGTATAGCCGGCCTTGTGAGCCATCTTGATGGCTTCCAGAGTCTCAGATACGGAGCCGATCTGGTTCAGCTTGATGAGGATGGCGTTGCCGGCACCCAGCTGGATGCCCTTGGCCAGACGCTCGGTGTTGGTGACGAACAGGTCGTCGCCCACCAGCTGGACCTTGCCGCCCAGCTCGCGGGTCATCTCCTGCCAGCCTTCCCAGTCCTCTTCGTCCAGACCGTCCTCGATGGAGATGATGGGGTACTTCTCCACCAGCTTCTTCCAGTGTGCGATGAGCTCACTGGAGGTGAACTCGGTGCCGGCCTTGGGCAGCTTGTAGAAGCCCTTGCCCTTGGGGCTCTTCCACTCGGAGGAAGCAGCGTCCATGGCCAGCATGAAGTCCCTGCCGGGAAGATAACCGGCCTTCTCGATGGCGGCCAGAATGGTCTCGATGGTCTCCTCGTCGCTGGACAGGTTGGGAGCGAAGCCGCCCTCGTCGCCCACGGAGGTAGCCAGACCCTTTGCCTTCAGGATGGAAGCCAGAGCGTGGAAGACCTCAGCGCACCAGCGCAGGCCCTCCTTAAAGGAAGGTGCGCCCACGGGCATGATCATGAACTCCTGGGTGTCCACGGTGTTGGTGGCGTGTGCGCCGCCGTTCAGGATGTTCATCATGGGGACGGGCAGGCGGTTGCCGTTCACGCCGCCGAGGAAGCGGTAGAGGGGCATATCCAGCGAAGTGGCAGCAGCGCGGCAGGCAGCGATGGAAACGGCCAGAATGGCGTTTGCGCCCAGCTTGGACTTGTCCTTGGTGCCGTCGGCGTCGATCATAGCCTTGTCGATGGCGTAGATGTCGGAAGCATCCATGCCGATGACGGCATCAGCGATGACGGTGTTGATGTTCTCCACAGCCTTGGTGACGCCCTTGCCCAGATAACGGCCCTTGTCGCCGTCGCGCAGCTCCAGCGCTTCGAACTCGCCGGTGGATGCGCCGGACGGTGCGCAGCCCCGGGCCACGGTGCCGTCGGCGAGGGTGATCTCAGCCTCAACAGTGGGGTTGCCGCGGGAGTCCAGGATCTCACGGCCCTGAACGTCTACGATCTCAAGATAGTTCATGATTTGTACCTCCATATATAATAGGAATGGATGCGCTCTTCTTATTTGGATAGTATATGCTAACTAACCGATATTATCCTACCATGATTCGGCCCGAGATGCAAGAGGATGCATGGATGTTAGCGGTAGCAAACTTCAGGAGAGGAAAGTTGTGCAATCTTTTTGTTACTTGTGAATTGCTTTCATGTTCTGTTTTTCTCAGGTGAACAATTTGAAAAAGTAACCAAAAAGTGACGCTTGATTTTGTGAAAAATAGCGAGTTTTGCCCGAAACTCCTCCAAAACTATGGACGATTTGTGAATTGCGGACTTGCACCGAAGTGCTTATAATAAGACGCAAGGAAGCAGAGCTGCTTTGAGGGAAGGGAGCGCTGCTTCCTTAACAGCTTTTCGGGACACTGGTTCATGGGCCGTGCGCGAGGGCTGCAAATAACACGAACGCTTCCAAATATCAGGAGGATATAGACTTATGAAAAACATGATCTCTCGTCGTAACTTTCTGGCTGCTGCCGGTGTCGTGGCTGCTGCCGGTGTTCTGACTGCCTGCGGCGGCTCTTCCAGCACCGCAGCTTCCACTGCTTCCGCTGCCGGTTCTACCGCGGCAGCTGCTTCCGGCGACACCATCAAGGTCGGCGTTATGGGTCCCCTGAGCGGCAACGTCTCCGTTTACGGTCAGGCTGTTGTCAACGGTGCTACCCTGTACCTGAAGCAGGTCAACGCCAACGGCGGCATCAACGGCAAGCAGATCGAGATCCTCACCGAAGACGAGCAGGGCGACGCTACGCAGGCTGTCAACTGCTTCACCAAGATGGTGGACGAGGGGATGACCGCTCTGATCGGCGACGTTACCACCACCCCGACTCTGGCAGTCGCTGCTGAGAGCGCAGATTACAATATGCCCATGGTCACCGCTTCCGCTACCGCTGAGGCTGTCACCTACGATGCCGAGACCGACACCGTGAACGCAAACGTCTTCCGCGCCACCTTCACCGACCCGTTCCAGGGCATCAAGATGGCTGACTACGCATACCAGAAGCTGGGCTACACCAAGGCAGCCGTCATCTTCAAGAAGGGTGCCGACTACAACGAGGGTCTGGCAGAGAACTTCGTCAACGAGTTCGAGTCTCTGGGCGGCACCATCGTCGATCAGGAGAGCTACTCTGAGGGCGATGTGGACTTCAAGACTCAGCTGACCACCATCCTCGGCAAGGCCCCCGAGACTGTCTTCTGCCCCAACTACTACGAGGAAGTGGGCCAGATCCTGTCTCAGGCCGAGAGCGTCGGCCTGACCGTTCCGTTCCTGGGCGGCGACGGCTGGGATGGTCTGGAAGGCTACGCCACCAACGATCAGCTGAAGGACACTTACTTCTGCGCCAACTACGCAAAGGGCTCCAACCCCGAGTTTGAGGATGCCTACAAGGCAGAGTACGGTCAGGAGTACCCCAACGGCTTCGCTCCTCTGGGCTACGATGCAGCAAAGACCGTCGTCTACGGCCTGCAGGCTGCTGAGGATGCCGGTCTCGAGGCTGGCACCGACGATTACAAGCAGGCTGTCATCGATGCCATTGCCTCCGGCACCATCGACGGCATCACCGGCACCTTTACCTTCGACGAGCATCACGACCCCGTCAAGCAGACCGCTATCCTGACCTATGTGGACGGCAAGCCGGTGCTGAAGGAAATGTTCTGATCCCAGCTTTCTTCCATCGACCGGTGATGGAAGCGCCGCTGAGATCCGAATGATCGTAAATTGACCCGACTGCGGAGAACGCCGGAACAGTATTGCCCCGGTGCTCTCCGCCTTTTTGGTAAAAAAGTGTATCCCCAGATAAGGCGTGCAACAGCGCCGGAAAGAAAGGAAGTATCCATCCATGACAGTGTTTTTCAGCCAGCTGATCAATGGCCTGTCCCTTGGCAGCATCTATGCACTGATCGCACTGGGCTACAGCATGGTGTACGGCATCATCCTGCTGCTGAACTTTGCCCACGGCGACGTCATCATGGTGGGCGCGTACATGTCCTGGTTCGTCATGAACCAGCTGGGCCTCGGCCCGGTCACGGCAGTCTGTGCCACCATCCTCACCTGTACGCTGCTGGGCGTGGTCATCGAAAAGATCGCCTACACCCCGCTGCGCAGCGCACCCCGTATCTCTCTGCTCATCACGGCCATCGGCGTGTCGTTCTTCCTCGAGTACACGGCTGAGCTGGTCATGGGCTCGGGCGCAAAGGTCATCCCGTCTTACTACGACAACAAGACCTTCTATCTGGGCAAGGCGCCTCTGGGCCTGACCTCTGTCATCACGCTGGTGGTCACCGTGCTGTCCATGCTGGTGCTGACCTTCCTCGTCCAGAAGACCAAGCTTGGCAAGGCCATGCGCGCGGTCTCTGAGGATATGGACGCTGCCCGCCTGATGGGCATCAACGTCAACAGCACCATCTCCTTTACCTTCGCAGTCGGCTCTGCACTGGCCGGTATCGGCTCGGTGCTGTACTGCTGCTCCTACCCGCAGGCCACCCCCACCATGGGCTCCATGCTGGGCCTGAAAGCCTTCGTCGCCGCCGTTCTGGGCGGCATCGGCTCCATCCCGGGCGCAATGGTCGGCGGCATCGTCATCGGCCTGTGCGAGTGCTTCGTCTCCGCCATCGGCCTGTCTGCCTGGAAGGACGCCGTCACGTTCGCCATCCTCATCATCGTGCTGCTGTTCAAGCCCACGGGCTTCCTCGGCCGCAAGGTGCAGGAAAAGGTGTAAGGAGGGCATGAAGATGAACAAGAATCGCAAAACGCTCAAAATGCCCGTGCGCTACCTCATGAACGCTGTGCTGGTGGTGCTGCTGTTCCTGGCCCTTTCCTACATGACCGGCAGCATGCTCTCCACTTACCAGAACAAGGTGCTCATGACCGTGGGCATCAACATCATCCTGGCCGTGTCCCTGAACGTGGCCACCGGCTATCTGGGCCAGCTGCCGCTGGGCCACGCCGGTTTCATGGCCGTGGGTGCTTACACCTGCGCCCTCTTCACCAAGTACAGCCCTCTGCCCGATGGCGTTTCCTTTGCCATCGGCCTTGCACTGGGCGCTGTGATGGCCGGCCTGTTCGGCGTCCTCATCGGCGTCCCGGCCCTCCGTCTGACCGGTGACTATCTGGCCATCCTGACTCTGGGCTTCGGCGAGATCATCCGCATCACCCTGAACAACATCGACGATGTGCTGGGCTACAGCCTGTTCTACGGCTCCAAGGGCCTCAAGAACATCCCCAAGTACTCCAACTTCGCCAATGTCTTCCTCTGTGTGGTCATCACCTGCTTCCTCATCCATGCCATGATGAAGAGCCGCCATGGCCGTGCAGTCCTCGCCATCCGCGACAACGAGATCGCTGCCGAGAGCTGCGGCATCCAGACTACTTATTATAAGGTCATGGCCTTCGCTTTCTCCGCTGCCTTTGCCGGTCTGGCCGGTGGTCTGTACGCCTGCTACATCGGCGTTCTGAACCCCTCCACCTTCGGCTTCATGAAGTCCATCGAGATCCTGGTCATGGTGGTTCTGGGCGGCATGGGCTCCATGCTGGGCTCCATCCTCTCCGCTACCGTCCTGACCATCCTGCCCGAGGCTACCCGCAGCTTCGACAGCTACCGCATGGTCATCTACTCGCTGGTGCTCATCCTGATGATGATCTTCCGTCCGGGCGGACTGCTGGGCAGCTACGATTTCTCCATGAGCCGCATCGTGGAAAAGGTCATGAACGGCGAGCTGTTCCACAAGAAAAATGCTGACAAGGAGGGCGCAGACCATGAGTGAGTTCCAGACGAAGTTACACAGCGTCCCTTCCGGCGGCTTCCTGACCGACCGCGACAAGGATAAAAAGCCCATCCTCGACGTCCGTGAACTGGGCATCGACTTCGGCGGCCTGACCGCCGTGGACGGCTTCAACCTGATGATCGGCCGCAACGAGATCACCGGCCTCATCGGCCCCAACGGCGCCGGTAAGACCACCGTCTTCAACCTGCTGACCAACGTCTACCAGCCCACCCGCGGCTCCATCCTCATCGATGGGATGCCCACCGCCGGCAAAAAGACCTATCAGGTCAACCGGATGGGCGTGGCCCGTACGTTCCAGAATATCCGCCTGTTCAAGGACCTGTCCGTCATCGACAACATCAAGGTGGGCCTCCATGAGTCCATGAAGTACAATCTGGGCTCCTCTCTCATCCGCCTGCCCAACTACTGGAAGGAAGAGAAGCGCTGCACCGAACGTGCCTTCGAGCTGCTGGACATCTTCCACATGGCCGACCTCGCCGATGCACAGGCCGGCAGCCTGCCCTACGGCGCACAGCGCCGTCTGGAGATCATGCGCGCGCTGGCTACCAGCCCGAAGCTTCTGCTTCTGGACGAACCGGCCGCCGGCATGAACCCCTCCGAGACCGCAGAGCTGACGGAGACCATCCGCCGCATCCGCGACGAGTTCAACATCGCCGTCCTCCTCATCGAGCATGATATGAGCCTCGTCATGGGCATCTGCGAGGGCATCGCCGTGCTGAACTTTGGCCGCATCATCGCCAAGGGTACGCCGGACGAGATCCGCAACAATCCCCAGGTCATCGAAGCCTACCTGGGCAAGAAGGAGGGCTGAACGATGGCACAGACTTTGCTGAAGGTTGATAACATCAACGTCTTTTATGGCAACATCCACGCAGTCAAGGATGTCTCCTTCGAGGTGAACGAGGGCGAGATCGTCACCCTCATCGGTGCCAACGGTGCCGGTAAGTCCACCACCCTGAAGACCATCTCCGGCCTGCTCCACCCGAAGACCGGCGACGTCCTCTACAAGGGCAAGAGCATCAAGGGCGTCCGCGCTCATAAAATCGTCGAGGCCGGTCTGGCACAGGTGCCGGAAGGCCGTCATGTCTTCCTGCACATGACGGTGGAGGAGAATCTGGACATGGGCGCTTATACCCAGCCTGCTTCCACCATCGCTCCCAACAAGGAGAAGGTCTTTGAGCTCTTCCCCCGCCTGAAGGAGCGCCGCAAGCAGCTGGCCGGCACCATGTCCGGCGGCGAGCAGCAGATGCTGGCCATGGGCCGTGCTCTGATGAGCAACGCCTCCATGCTGATGCTGGACGAGCCCTCCATGGGTCTGTCGCCCCTGCTGGTGCAGGAGATCTTCGACATCATCCAGAACATCCACAAAGAGGGCATGACCATCCTGCTGGTCGAGCAGAACGCACAGATGGCCCTTTCTGTGGCAGACCGCGCCTACGTCCTCGAGACGGGCCGCGTGGTCATGGATGGCACCGGTGCTGAGCTGCTGACCAACGAGCGTGTCCGCAGCGCATATCTGGGCGGTTAAATTACAAAAAGTAAAAGAGGCGTGACCGCAAGGTCACGCCTTTTTTGTTGTGGAAAATCATTGGATGATGGATTTGTAGTAGTTCCCGAAATCGGCAAGGGCATCAATGATGGGAAGCATCTCTCTGCCGAGGCTGGTCAGGCCATACTCCACGTGAGGGGGCGTTTCGTGATAGTCGTGTCGGTAGGCGAGCCCGTCGTCGATCATCTGCCGTAAGCTGTCCGTCAAAACTTTCTGAGAAATTCCCTCCAGATCTCTTTGCAGTTCGTTGAACCGCCATGGGCGGGTCTTGAGATTGCGCAGGATCAGCAGCTTCCACTTGCCGCCGATGAGGGAGACTGCAGTGGCCACGGGGCAGGCGGGCAGTTCTTCTTTTGTTTTCATGGCATCACACCTCCGAGAACATCATAACATATTCTTTTTAATATGTACAGTTATAAAAAGGTGCGTACTTGTTTTAGAGTGTGCTCCGGCTTAAACTATACACAGGCAAGCGAGAGCGCCAATATCCTTTGGAGGTAAAAGAGATGGAAAACTATACGAAAACGAATATCGGCAGCGAGGCAAGAGTGGAACTTCACGAAAAGTTGGGCCTGACGGGTGCGGAGGTCAGCATCAACCAGCTCCCGGCGGGCGCAGGGGTGCCTTTTGTGCACGCCCATAGGAACAATGAAGAGATCTACGGTATTATTGCAGGGAAGGGCAAAGCCGTTATCGATGGGAAGGAGATCGCTCTGACCGCTGGCGACTGGCTGAAAGTTGCTCCGGCAGCAAAGCGTCAGTTCTCTGCTGCCGCAGATGAGGGCATTACCTATATTTGCATTCAGGTGAAGGAACACTCTCTGGGCGGCTTTACCGCTGAGGATGCCGTTATCTTCTGATAGAAAGAGCCGGAAACGTAAAACCCCCTGTACATTTCTGTACAGGGGGTTTATCATGCTTGAATTATATCAGCTGGTATACCGTGCGGTCTCCAGCAGCTCCTCGGCCCGCTTGACCTGTTCCGCCGTGGGCGGGACAGCATCGGGCAGGGGATAAGGGATGCCGAGCTTCTGCCACTTGAAGAGGCCCAGCGTGTGGTAGGGCAGTACCTCTACCCGCTGCACCGTCTTGAGGGACGAGAGGAACTCTGCGGTCTTCCGCAGGCCGTCTTCGTCGTCCGTCAGGCCGGGGACGAGGACATGGCGTATCCAGAGCGGCACGCCGAGGTCGGAGATGCGGCGCGCCATCGCAAGGATGTTCGCGTTGTCCCTGCCGGTGAGCCTGCGGTGCTTCTCCGGGTCGATCTCCTTCAAATCGAGAATGACGAGGCTGGTGGACTTCATCAGCCGGTCAAAATCGGCCAGATACGCCGCATCGTCGGGGCGGAAGGGCTGACCGGCGGTGTCCAGAGCCGTATGCACGCCCTTGGAGCGTGCCAGCTCGAAGAACGCCGTCAGAAACTCCATCTGGCGCAGCGGCTCGCCGCCGCTGACCGTGATGCCGCCCTTTTTACCCCAGTAGTTGCGGTAGCGCCACGCCCGCTGGAAGAGCTTGTCCACCGTCCATTCCTCGCCGCCCTCAGCCCATGTCTCCGGGTTGTGGCAGTATTTGCACCGCAAGGCGCACCCCTGCAAAAAGACGACGAAGCGGACGCCGGGGCCGTCCACAGAGCCGAAAGTCTCCAGCGAGTGGACGTATCCGATGGGGTTACAGAGCGGCATGGCAGGTACGGGCGATGACGTCCATCTGCTGCTCGCGGGTCAGGTCGATGAATTTGACGGCGTAGCCGGAGACACGGATGGTGAAGTTTGCGTACTCCTCCTTCTCGGGGTGCTCCATAGCGTCGATGAGCTTCTCCTTGCCGAAGACGTTGACGTTCAGGTGGTGTGCGCCCTGGTCGAAGTAGCCGTCCATGACCTGCACCAGATTCTCAACGCGCTCGCCCTCGCTGTGGCCCAGAGCATCGGGGTTGATGGTCTGGGTGTTGGAGATGCCGTCCAGAGCCCAGTGGTAGGGCAGCTTGGCCACGGAGTTCAGAGAGGCCAGCAGGCCGTTCTGCTCTGCGCCGTAGCTGGGGTTGGCACCGGGTGCGAACGGGGTGAAGGCCGCACGGCCATCGGGCAGAGCGCCGGTGTACTTGCCGTAGACCACGTTGGAGGTGATGGTCAGGATGGAGGTGGTAGCCTCGGAGTTGCGGTAGGTGTGGCGCTTCTTGATCATCTCAAGGAAGGTGCGCAGCAGCCAGACGCCGATCTCGTCGGCACGGTCATCGTCGTTGCCGTACTTCGGGAAGTCGCCCTCGACCTCGAAGCCGGTGGCAAGACCCATCTCGTCGCGCACGGCCTTGACCTTGGCGTACTTGATGGCGCTCAGGGAGTCGATGACGTGGGAGAAGCCGGCGATGCCGGTGGCGAAGGTGCGGCGGACTTCGGTGTCGATGAGGGCCATCTCGGCCTCTTCGTAGTAGTACTTGTCGTGCATATACTGGATGAGGTTCAGCACGTTGACGTACAGGCCGGCCAGCCAGTCCAGCATCTGGACGTACTTGGGCAGCACCTCGTCGTAGTTCAGGTACTCGCTGGTGATGGGGGCGTAGTTGGGGCCGCACTGCTCGTGGCTCTTCTCGTCCACACCGCCGTTGATGGCGTAGAGCAGGCACTTTGCCAGGTTGGCGCGTGCGCCGAAGAACTGCATCTCCTTGCCGGTCTGGGTAGCAGACACGCAGCAGCAGATGGAGTAATCGTCGCCCCAGACGGGCTTCATGACGTCGTCGTTCTCGTACTGGACGGAGCTGGTGTTGATGGACACCTTGGCGGCGTACTTCTTGAAGTTCTCAGGCAGGGCAGAGGAGTACAGAACGGTCAGGTTCGGCTCCGGCGCAGGGCCCATGTTCTCGAGGGTATGCAGGAAGCGGTAGCAGTTCTTGGTGACCATGCTGCGGCCGTCCATGCCGATGCCGCCCACTTCCAGCGTTGCCCAGACGGGGTCGCCGGAGAACAGCTGGTTGTAGCTGGGGATGCGGGCGAACTTGACCATGCGGAACTTCATGACCATGTGGTCGATGAGCTCCTGAGCCTCGCTCTCGGTCAGGATGCCCTTGTCCAGATCGCGCTGGATATAGATGTCGAGGAAGGTGGAGATGCGGCCCACGCTCATAGCGGCGCCGTTCTGGGTCTTGATGGCGGCCAGATAGCCGAAGTACAGCCACTGGCAGGCTTCCTTGGCGGTCTTGGCGGGCTGAGAGATGTCGCAGCCGTAAGCCTCGGCCATCTTCTTCATGCCCTTCAGGGCGCTGATCTGGCGTGCGATCTCCTCGCGCAGGCGGATGACGTCATCGGTCATGGTGCCGTCGCCGCAGTTGGCGAAGTCTTCCTGCTTGAACTTGATGAGGGCGTCGATGCCGTACAGTGCCACACGGCGGTAGTCGCCGACGATACGGCCGCGGCCATAGGTGTCGGGCAGGCCGGTGATGATGTGGGTGTGGCGGGCGGTCTTCATCTCGGGGGTATAGGCGTCGAACACAGCCTGATTGTGGGTGCGGGTGTAGTCGGTGAAGATCTTGTGCAGCTCTTCAGAGGGCTGGTAGCCGTAGGTAGTGCAGGCCTGCTCCGCCATCTTGATGCCGCCGTAGGGCATGAATGCACGCTTCAGGGGCTTGTCGGTCTGCAGGCCGACGATCTGCTCAAGCTCTTTCAGGCTCTCGTCGATGTAGCCGGGGCCGTATGCGGTCAGACCGCTGACGACCTCGGTCTCCATATCCAGCACGCCGCCCTTGGCACGCTCGGCCTTCTGCAGCTTCTGCAGTGCGCCCCAGAGCTTATCGGTGGCCTCGGTGGGGCCAGCCAGGAAAGACTCGTCGCCGTCATAAGGGGTGTAGTTCTTCTGGATAAAGTCACGGACGTTGACTTCCTCTTTCCAGATGCGGCCCTCAAAGCCTTCCCACTGTTCAAAATTGATCATTGGAACCTCCTTGCTCCGTTCCTGACGCTCCGACCAATCTGCTTTACAATAATTGGTTAGAGCGGTCTAACTGTTCCGCCTTAAAAAAGCCGCCGATTGCGGTTTCTGAAAGACAGGGTGGTACAGGGCGCAGAGGTATTTGGATGGCAACCCCTGCGCTGTTTATGAGCCGCTGCAGACGGGCAATCGAGTCCGACTGCAACGGCCTGACAATATAATAACAGTGATTCTCAGAAAAAGCAAGAGGGAACCTGTGGATTTTCTACAAGAGATGGCGGTTTTTGTTATGAAAAATGCTCATGGAGGCCGCCGGAGAAAAAATTTTTGAAAATTTGAAAAACGGGCTTGACAGTCATGACAAACTATGGTATCCTGTTGTCACGGCGAGGTTAGTTAAACCTAACCGAAGCTTTTCCGATTCACTGCAAAGGGATGCCTGCAACTCTCTTTGAGGCGATTCGGTTCCTCCATTCCATTCTCCTATCTATTGGAAAGAGAAAGCGGCTTATGGTTTGCTCCGCTTTCCCTGCGCACAGCGCGGGGCGCTCTGGTACGGCGCTCTGTGCAAAAAAGAACAAAATGCGGGACACACAGACTTGACCACCTGTGCGCCCCGCTTTTTGTATTGCAAAGGCTCTCCCTTTGGGAGAGCTGGCGCGAAGCGCCTGAGAGGGCAAGGACGCTGACAAAGAATGGAAGACGCAGTGATAATCGAGCTCTAACAAAAACACAGCTTATCGCTGCGCAGAGATTCTTTCCTCTGTGGCTTGCCCTCTCCGTCACCTCCGGTGACACCTCTCCCAAAGGGAGAGGCATAACGTCGGCGATGACAGATAGAAAGAGCTGTCTCTTGACACCCCGGGTGAGTGTACTATAATAAGGTGTGTCGGAAAAACGAGAAAAGTTGTTTTTCTTCGGAGCGATAAAATGGGAGGAAATGAATGAAAAAATTAGCGAGGGCCATCGTGAAGATGCGCAGGCTCATCCTCATCGCGGCGGTCCTGCTGCTCATCCCGGCGGCAGTGGGAGCCATCGCCACGCCCATCAACTATGACATCCTTTCTTACCTGCCTCAGGAGCTGGACTCCCGCGTGGGCCAGCTGCTGCTGGAAACGGATTACCATCTGGCCTCCACCAACATGATAACCGTGGAGGGGATGCCCACCAACGAGCTGCTGGCCATGAAGGCCGAGATCGACGAGGTGCCGGACGTGCTGAACACCTTCTGGCTCAGCGACGTGCTGGACCCGGCGGTGCCGACGGAGATGCTGCCGGCGGATGTCCAGCAGTTTATGTTCGGCAAGAACGACTCCACCATCCTCATCGTCCAGCTGGGCGGCTCCAGCGTCAGCGAGGAGACGATGCAGGCCGTGGCCCAGATCAAGAAGATACTCCGGAAGAATTGCTTCTTCGGCGGCATCAGCGTCATCCTGAGCGACACCAAGGAGCTGGTCATGGGCGAGATGCCCTGGTATGTGCTCTGCGCCGTGGGCGGCTGTCTGCTGGTGCTGTTCCTCTCGCTGGAAAGCTGGCTCACGCCGTTTTTGTTCATGCTGGGGCTGCTCTTCCCGCTGGTCTATAACTTTGGCACGAATATTTTCCTCGGTCAGGTCTGCTTTATCACCGCGTCGCTGGCGGCGGTCTTGCAGCTGGGCGTGACGATGGACTTCTCCATCTTCCTGCTCCACCGCTACGACGAGGAAAAGGAGCTCTGTGCCTCCAACGAAGAGGCCATGGAGAACGCCATCTGTAAGACCATGAGCTCCATCACGGCGTCCAGTCTGACGACCATTGCGGGCTTTCTGGCCCTCTGCGCCATGCAGCTGACGCTGGGCGCAGACCTCGGCATCGTCATGGCAAAGGGCGTGGCGCTGGGCGTCATCTGCACCATCGTCATCCTGCCCTCGCTCATTCTCTTCTTCGATAAGTGGGTGGAAAAATACCGCCACCGCACCCTTGTGCCCAAGCTCACCCGCCTGAGCCATTTTGTTTCCAAGCACCCGATGCCCGTGGTGGCGGTGTTCGTCCTGCTGATGATCCCCTTCGGGCTGGCCCAGAGCAAGACCGATATTTACTACAACATTTTTGCCGCTCTTCCGCAGGATATGCCCGGCATCGTGGGTACGAACAAGCTGGGCGAAGACTTCGGCATGATGACCAGCCACTTCATCCTCGTCCGGGAGGAGCTGACCGCCTCTCAGGTGTCCACCCTCTGCGATGAGATAAAGGAGGTGGACGGCATCACCCAGGTGGTGAGCCTCGACTCCATCACCGGCCCGGGCTTTGAGACGGAGCTTCTGCCCGACGAGCTGATGAACATCGCCCAGAACGGCGGCTACAAGCTCATCCTCGCCAATGGCCGTTATAAGTCGGGCAGCGACGCGATGAACGCGCAGGTGGACGAGCTGGTCCGCCTCGTCAAGGAGGCAGACCCCGAGGGCCTCGTCACCGGCGAGGGTGCCATGATAAAAGACCTCGTGGAGATCGCCGACGAGGACTTCAAAAATGTCAACATCTGGTCCGTCGCGGCGGTGCTGGTCATCATCGCGCTGTCCTTCCGCAGCCTGTCGGTGCCGGTGCTGCTGGTGGCCAGCATCGAAGCGGCCATCGCCATCAATATGGGCATCCCCTACTTTATCGACGACTCGCTGCCCTTCATCGCCAGCATCGTCATCGGCACCATCCAGCTGGGCGCGACGGTGGACTACTCCATCCTCATGACCACCCGCTACCGCGAAGAGCGGCTGGCCCTCCGCTCGCCCAAGGCGGCGGCACAGCAGGCCCTCGAGCACTGCAGCCAGAGCATCCTGACAAGCGGCCTGACCTTCTTCGCGGCCACCTTCGGCGTCGCAGCCATCAGCAAGGTGGAGCTGCTGAAAAGCATCTGTATGCTCATCTCCCGGGGTGCGCTCATCAGTATGGTGGTCATCCTGCTGGTGCTGCCCGCCGGCCTGATGCTGCTGGACGGCCTCATCTGCCGCACCACCTACCACTGGCTCAACGCCCCCAACGCTGCAAAGGAGTGAATGCTATGAGAAAAACTCAGAATTTTCTGCGCCGCGCTGGCTCTGCGGCGCTTGCCCTGACCCTGACGGTCAGCCTCTGTCAGCCCGCCTTTGCGGCGACCAAGGCCCCCTTCTCGAAGGATGAGACAGTGTATGCCGTCATGGCAGCGGACGGCTCTGTCACCAAGACCACCGTCAGCGAGCATCTTTACAATGCCGACGGCCTCGCCGAGGTGGAGGACAAGTCCACCCTGAAAAACATCGTGAACACCGAGAGCTTCGCCGAGTACACCCGGAACGGCGATACCCTCGTCTGGAACACCGACGACACCGATGTCTACTACAAGGGCGACACGGACCGTCAGCTGCCCATCTCTGCCAAAGTGACCTACACGCTGGACGGCAGGACCGCCCCGCTCAGCGAGCTTCTGGGCAAGAGCGGCCACCTCGTGCTCACCATCGACCTGACCAACCATGAGACCGGCAAGGTGACCGTGAACGGCAAGGAGCGCACCATCGTCACCCCGCTGGTCACGGCGGTGGGCGTCGTGCTGGGCGAGGATGCCGGCAACGTCAACGCCGTGAACGGCCTGCTGGAACGTGCGGCCAAGAGCAGCGTCGCGGCCTTCGTCACCCTGCCGGGCGTGAAGGCGTCCCTCGACGGCCTGCTTCCCGAACAGGTGAACGGCGTGGCGGAGTACTTACAGGACAGCGTGACCGTGGAGGCCGACGTGGAGTCGCTGACGGCACCGCAGATCCTGCTGGCCTGCGCGGCGAGCGCCGAGGCACTGGGGCAGGGGGATGAAGTCTTCGACCTCGACAGCCTCAACGATTTGACCGACGGCATCGCGGCGCTGAATGATGCCATGAACCGGCTGCTGGACGGTGCGTCGCAGCTGAAAGCGGGCGCGGCACAGCTTGCCGCCGGTTCGCTGGCTCTGCTGGATGGGGCCAACCGGCTGGACAGCGGCCTCGGCCAGCTGACGGAAGGGCTGGACACCCTGACGTCCAACAACGCCGCCCTGACTTCCGGCGCACAGCAGGTGGCCGACGGCGTGCTGGACTCCGCCAGCCAGACCCTCATGGAGAACGGCCTCATCGACACCCCCATGACGTGGGATACCTATGAAGCCGTCATTGACGACATCCTCTCGCTGGGCGACAAGACGCTGGCGGCAGGCCGCAGAAAGATGGTGCGCACCATCTGGGAGCAGGCTCCGCAGTTCAAGGCCAGCCAGCTGGACATCGCGCTCTACCTCGCGGCCACCCGGACCGACCACGACCTTGAGGCCGCTCTGCGCCTGATGCAGAGCTTCTCGCCCGATTTCATCATGGGCTGGCTGAAAAAGCTCACCGACAGCGACGCCCAGCAGAAGATCCACGACGAGCTGGTCTATCAGACCGCCAACAGCGAGGATATGGCCAGCGTCCGCGCCCTGAAAGAAAATCTGGGCCAGATCCGGCTCTTCGTGTCCAGCGTCGGCCGGTACGCCGACGGCGTGGCTGCAGCCGCCGACGGCGCACACGCCGCCAAGGCCGGAAGCGCTCAGCTGGCCGGCGGCGCATCCGCCCTGTATGACGGTGTGCTCCGGCTCCAGAACGGCACCGACCAGCTCAGCGGCGGCCTCGTGCAGTTCAACGAGGAGGGCATTTCTCAGCTCACCGGTGCGCTGGACGCCGACCAGCTCCACGCCCTGCAGACCGTGGTGGAGGAGATGACCGGCCGCCTCGCCGACTACACCAGCTTTGCCGGTGCGCCCGAGGGTGCGTCCAGCCGGGTGAAGTTCCTCTACAAGACCGCCGAGACGCCCGCCGAAACGGCTCCGGTGGAGACGGCGGCAGATAACGCTTCGGAAGGGAACTTCTTCCTCCGCCTGTGGCACCGCCTGCTGGCCCTGTTCGGGCTCTGAACCGGCAAGATCATGCCTCCCGCCCCCGGCCTCGGAGCCCAGAATGCTCCCGGCCGGGGGCTTTGTTTGTGCAGCATACTCAAAACAGCGGTTGATTATTTGTGGCAGTTTACAAAAAAATAAACGTCCCCTTGACAAATATATAGGGGGGGGGGGTACACTAGAGAAAAAGACCGCCTTCTGCAAGGGCAGCAGGCGGGATGTTCACCGGTTTAGGTTAAGGAGGATACAAACAAATGAAGATGCTGAAAAAACTGCTGGCCGTTGTGCTGACCGGTGCAATGGCCCTGACACTTCTCACGGCCTGCGGCGGCAACGCTGTGAGGGACAAGGACATTGCGGATGCGCTGAATGACATCGTCAAGAGTTCAGTTGCAGTCGGAAAGCACGAGAATTATACCTTTAAGCCCGGGACGGATGAACAAGCGATGGCAAAAGCTATCGCTGCGTTGCCCGAGAAGGATTGGAACATAACGGGGGGTGAGAACAATAAATTTTCTGGGCCAGTCATGAAGATTCTTGGGCTCGATGAGGCCAGCGCAAATAAAAAAAGCCGCTTTGTCTGGTGCGGAGCAGTTATTGCCGATGAGATCGGAACAGCCGGACAGGCTTATCATGCGATGAATGAGATCCTGGGCAAAGACGCTGCGAATGCAGGTAAGCTGACAGACAAAAAGCCCGCAAACATCCGCCACATAGGCACTGCACTTGGTACTCTGACCATTCACGGAAAGCAGACAAGGGTGCGCTTCATCGTAGTCACCGCAGAGGCTGTGGACAAAAAATAAGCGCCGCAGCACCCCGGAAAGCATGATTTTTTTCCATAAAAAATGACAGCAGGCCCCGGAGCATATCGCTCCGGGGCCTTGCTGTTTTTTGGGTTTGGGTCATGGGCGGGGGCAGCTTCTTCGTCCGCCTGCTGGCGCTGTTCGGGCTCTGAACCGGCAAGATCATGCCCTCCCGCCCCCGGCCTCGGAGCCCAGAATGCTCCCGGCCGGGGGCTTTGTTTGT
>ERZ505841.78-NODE-78-length-39701-cov-6.29377_pt1 | contig 39701 bp, 45 predicted proteins | sample MGYA00513093_ERZ505841 | MGnify/ENA metagenome assembly ERZ505841
TTATGTGCGTTGTGCCTTGGCGCACACGACCGGCGTTTTACTCGATTGCAATCAGATTCGGGTTCTCAGGCAAAGCCTTCGTCTGCTGAGGAGCAGGCAGCTCAACGTGCAGGACGCCATCCTCGAACTTTGCGTGGATGTCTTCCTTCTTCACATCGCCCACGTAGAAACTGCGTGCGCAGGTGCCGGAGAAGGATTCGTGCCGCAGATAGCGGCCCTTCTTATCCTTTTCATCGTTGCTGTGGCTGCGCACTGCCTGAATGGTCAGGTAGCCGTCGTTCAGATCCATCTGAACGTCCTCCTTCTTGCAGCCCGGCAGGTCAACAGCTACTTCGTAGCCGTTGTCCGTCTGTTTGACATCGGTCTTCATCATGTTTGCACCGCGCTTACCAAAGGTATCACGAGCCTCACGGTTCATCATACGTTCCAGTGCAGCGTCATTCCAGAACGGATCGAAGAAATCATCGAACAGGTTTTCATGGAAAACAGTCGGCATAAGCATAAATCATTCCTCCAATCCCGGCGTTCGGGTCGGGGCAAAAAATCTGAAGCGTCCACTCGGAAAGGCTTTCTGGGGAGCCTTGCGGCTCTCCTTTTGCCCTTCCTCCTGAGCACGCCACTGTTATAGCACCGTTTATTAGCAGCGTCAATAGAAGAGTGCTAAAATTCATAAAAGAATAACACTTTCATAAAATCCCATGCAATCTTTTCAAAATTCAGTCGCATCATCGTGTTTTTATTATTTCTGCCGGTACATCGGCGTAGACAGATATTTCATGCCGTTGTCCGGGACGACGACCACGATGTTCTTTCCCTGATTCTCCGGTCTGCGGCCCACCTGCACCGCTGCGTGCAAAGCCGCTGCTGCCGATGTGCCCAGAAACAGTCCTTCCGCCCGCAGCACCTCATGGGCCGTTTCGTAGGCTTCCTTGGTGCGGACATTGATGCACGCATCGCTCCAGTCTGGCCGCAGATAGTCGGAAAGTGCGCTTTCCGGCACATCATACGCCGGCAAAACGCCATCTATGATCTGCGCATCCGGGTGCTCCGGAGTCAGGCGGGAGTCCGGATGGAGCTGCACCAGAACCACTTGCAGATTCGGGTTGCGGCTGCGCAGATAACTTGCTGTGCCAAAACCCGTGCCGCCGGTGCCCGCCATGCAGACCAGAATATCCACATGGCCTTCTGTATCATTCATTTCAACTCTTTGATTTCCGGGATGGATGCCGCTGCACCTTTGCGCTGCACGGCAATTCCGGCTGCTTTGGTAGCAAGCCGCATGGCGTCCTCTACTGAACTGCCGCTGTAAAGGCCCGCCAGAAAATAGCCGCTGTAAGTGTCCCCGGCAGCTGTAGTATCCACGGCCTGCACCTTTTCGCAGGGGATAAACAGCCGCCGCTCTGCATCCAGATAGTAGCTGCCCGCACTACCGGCTGTCAGAAGCAGACGGGTCTGCGGGTATTTTTCGTGCAGCAGGGTCAAAACAGCGTCCGCTTCAAAGGTCTCGGTTCCGGCAAGGGCGCAGGCTTCCACCTCGTTGACACAGAGCACATCTTTTTTACCCCATTCTCTGAATCACCGCACCCAGCCATCGGCACAGGGTATCGCCTGCCTGATTTGCGATCTCCAGCACGCGGGCGTGGCTATGCTTGACCGTCTGGATGCCGGTGGCCATGTTAGTGATGCAACTGACGGCCAGTACCTTCATGCCCATGTAGTTGCAGACCGTGGTTTCCGGCACGGTGCTCATGCCCACGGCATCGGCTCCCATCCCCGCAAAGGCACGAATTTCAGCCGCCGTTTCATAGCAAGGGCCCATAAAGCCCATGTAAACGCCCTCCTTGCAGGCAATGCCCAGTTCATCGGCGGTCTGCTTGGCAAGGTTCCGCAGTTCCAGACTGTAAGGTTCGGTCATGTCCGGGAAGCGGGGGCCGAAGCGCTCATCGTTGGGGCCAACGAGGGGGTTCGTGCCCATCATGTTGATGAAGTCGGTAATGAGCATCAGGGTGCCCGGCGCAAACTCCCGGTTGATGCCGCCGCAGGCGTTGGTCAACACCACCTTTTCCACGCCCAACAGCTTGAACACATAGAACGGGTAGCAGACTTCCTTCATGGAGTAGCCCTCATAGAAATGGAAGCGGCCTTCCATGGCGTAGACTTCCGTGTCCCCCAGCTTGCCAGCCAACAATGCGCCTTTGTGTCCTGCCACCGTGGATACCGGGAAGTTGGGGATATCCTTGTAGGACAGTTCTTCCGTGTCCGTAAAGTCCGCGGTCAGCTTGCCAAGGCCGGAGCCCAGCACCACCGCGATCTTCGGGCGCTTTTTCGTGTGCGTCTTGATATATTCCGCACTTTCCAGTGCCTTTTCATAAAGATGTTCCATACCGTTCTCTCCTTTTCCCAAAAAATTCGATATACTCTCTGGATTCAGTATATCGGATTTTTCAGGCCGATGCAAGACGCCTTCCATCGAGTCTTATTAAAAACCAAGGAGCAGATACTTCATATCACGAGTGTGTTGTATCTGCTCCTTGGTTCTCCGAATGTCTTATCTCTGGCCGATGTTCCACCGAAACAGTTCATATCCTTCCCGGATATCCTCCGGCAGACGTTTCAAAGTCTCGTCCCGCAGTTTCTGCGGCATCCCGTAAAAGGCTTCGGCAATGCCGCCGGTGATGCAGGCAAGGGGGTCGCTGTCGCCGCCCAGAGAGACCGCATTGCGAAGTGCATTCCTTTATATCAAGTTTCGCCTTTGAAATCAGAGAGAATCATAGTATTGATGTATTTTCTCGGCCATCAGTTCTCGACGCCTTTGTAGAAAATCCTGATAGTCGCCAATCTCCATGCTTTCAAATCCGTCTGGAATACAATTCTGTTTAAGATTTTCAGCCAGCCTATCTTGTTCTATGATTCCACCATAAACAGGCTTTTTCGTATTGCATTGCCCTATCACTTCAGTCATATAGTGGGCTGGCGAACTATCTTTAATTTTAATGTCGATTTCCTGTTGAATAAAAGCATAATTCGCAATTTGATTGTATTGTGCTTGCACAATTCCATTTTTTATCAAGTAATTTTTCGGGAACAAATGGTGAATATCGCCTCTGTTTTCCAACATGGACTCAATATCAATTTCCATCGACAAAAAGCCTTTATCGTGTGCCTTGACCTGTGCCACAAGGAACATATTAAAATATGGACTGCTCGCAACCGATGTGTTCAGCCGTTGAACAAGATTTACCTTCCAATACGCCTCAGATAATTCGCCCGCCTCTGTGATATTCAGGTACTGCATCGGATCATCATAAGCAAAGAATCTCTTAATGTCGTAATCAAATGCAGACTCTGGCGAGCCAGAAGAATATCTTCCCGTCAAAATAGACAAAGCCAGCCACTTGCGTACAATCTTTTCAATTTGATTACTATCCACTTTTCGCTCACGAAGTGCAAGAAAAAGCGCATAGCCAAAGTTCAAAACATTTTGTGAACGAATCAGCGATTTTTTCACAATTCCCGCTGAGCGCACAATCATCAAATACCGTTCGTAATTTGTCTGGTTCACCGCTTGCAGAACTGCCTCATGTAATTGATTGAACGACCTTTCTTCTATTTCGATCTTAAATTCACGCGTTTCAAAATCTCGACCTGAAAGCAAGCTAACTAAATCTGCTAGCTTTCCTCGCTTGAATTTATATGTAAATGCAACACGAAGAATATCCGTATAACATGTGCGATAAATCGGTGCATTCTTTGCAGCTGCCCACTTTATAGCTTCGAATTCCGGTCTCGCCGCAAATTCAGCATCGTTTTTCTTGATTTCTTTCAAATCCTCCGGAGACTCCAACAAATGACAGAAGTAATCAATCGTTTTTCGGGTCGCATTTCCATTATATATTTCATTCGAAGAAATCTTAGACATTGCAAAATCTGCTTGCGACAGAACCACACCCTTAGAATTGATACGAATAAAAATTTCCGTTACACTGTCAATATCCAAATCTTCTGCCAGCGTAATAACACCAATGCTATTATTTTGTATTGCCCTCAACCGATTGATTGTGTCATTGATTTCCTGTGCTTTGTCCATAATTCCGTTTTTCTGGCAATATTCCATCACAAAAGAAAAAGAACCAAAGGACACATCCAGCACTTTTGCAATATCCGGAATCCATTTACTGCTTTTTTGATTTGCGGAATTTGCCACTTCAAATATTTCGTCAATGGGGTTAAACGCAATACAGACCCGTTTCCATTTATAGTGGCTGTCTAAAACCTCCTGTCCCACAATTGCAGCCGCCATAGCAGTAATACGCTGTTGCCCGTCGATCAGAACTTTTTTCCCTATTGCAACTGTTCCGTCTTTCAACTTTACACTTGGATTTTGCCATACGATAATATATCCGACCGGAAAGCCCTTATAGAGCGAATCTATCAAATCACGCACTTGCGTTGCGTCCCATACAAATGGACGTTGCATTTCCGGAATCGCAATATTACCGGATTTTATATCCGCCAAAAGCACATCCACCGTATAATTATTCACGCTATATCGCGCCATAGTCAAATTCCTTTCTGTTGTATCACCCTGGAATTCTATCTAAAGTTGTTTTCATACAAAGCGTTATTAAATTTTGTTTAATCTTATCACATCCGATGGGGCGGTGCAAGGGGTGCTCTTGTTTCCTGTCCGCGCAGCTATTATAATAATTATAATAATAGGTATCGAAAGAGGGTGAGCTTCCTGCACGACATCTGGAATCCATGGCACGGCTGCGTCAAGTGCAGCGAGGGCTGCCAGAACTGCTACATGTATTTTCTCGACCGGATGCGGGACCAGAACGGAGCCGAGATCCACAAAACGAAAAGCGGCTTTTCCTATCCACTCCAGAAAGACCGCACCGGACACTACAAAATCCAGAGTGGTGAGCAGATCCGGGTCTGCATGACCTCGGATTTCTTCTTGGAAGAAGCCGACCCGTGGCGGGTTGAGGCGTGGGACATCATGCGCCAACGCAGCGATGTGGTGTTTTTCCTGCTCACAAAGCGGCCGCAGCGGGTACGGGAGTGCCTGCCGCCGGACTGGGGCAACGGTTGGGACAACATCTTTTTCAACGTCACCTGTGAAAATCAGCGCCGCGCCGATGAGCGCATTCCCATCCTGTTTGACCTGCCCTTCAAGCACAAGGGCATCATGTGCGCGCCCTTCATCGGGCCAGTAAGCATCCGGCAGTACCTTACCGCCGGGCAGATCGAGCAGGTCATCTGCGGCGGCGAAAACTACGATGGTGCCCGCCCCTGCAATTTCGATTGGGTCAAGTCTCTCCGGCAGGAATGCGTGGATGCCAACGTGACCTTCTGCTTTATCGAGACCGGCACCGTGTTCATCAAGGATGGCAGGCGCTACCACCTGCCCAGCAAGCAGCTGCAAAGCCGGATGGCTTATAAATCCGGCATGAACTATCAGGGCAGGCCCATTCATTTTGACCTCGTGGACGACTGGGGCTACCCCATCCCGCAGGAAGATTTATATACGCCCCATTTCCGCGCAAACTGCGAGACCTGCGGCAGCAAGTTGATCTGCAACGGCTGCAGTGACTGTGGAAAATGCTTATAAATTAAAGGAATTCTATGAAGAACAAGAAGAAAAAATCGTTTTTCCGCAGAGTTTTTCTCTGCCTGCTGGCTGTTTTGCTGACCGTCTGCGTTGCGTTCGGCGTTTACGTCAGCGACTACTACCACGCAGACCCCGCCGCCGAGGATGCGCTGGTATCGGATGACGTGGTGAGCGTCACCGAGCAGAACGGCAACTGGGTCTTTGCACCAGAATCTCCCACCGCCGGGCTAATCTTCTATCCGGGCGGCAAGGTGGAAAACACCGCCTATGCTCCCCTCCTGCACGACCTTGCCGAGGACGGCATTCTGTGCGTGCTGGTAAAGATGCCCTGCAATCTGGCCGTACTGGATAGGAACGCGGCGGACAGCATCCCGGAACGCTTTTCCGAAGTCACAGACTGGTACATCGGTGGGCACTCGCTGGGCGGGGCCATGGCGGCAAGCTATGCGGCCAAGCACACCGATGAACTGGACGGTCTGGTGCTGCTGGCGGCCTACTCCACCGCCGACCTGACTGACAGCGGCCTGCGGGTCTATGCCGCCTACGGCAGCGAGGACGGCGTACTGAACCGCGAAAAATACGAAGCCGACCGCACGAACCTCCCACAGGACACCACCGAAACTGTCATTGACGGCGGCTGTCATGCCGGATTCGGCAGCTACGGTGCCCAGAAGGGCGATAGCACACCCACCATCTCTGCCGAGGAACAACAGCGGCAGACGGCGGACGCGCTGGCGGCATGGATGAATCTTCAATAAAAAGCAAAATATCCCGGCCATTTTCCTGCAAATCACAGGAGAATGGCCGGGACTTTCTTTCGTATTCCGTAAATCAGGAATCAATACAAATGAAATTTATGGCTGATCTGATGTGCAATTTCATCCGGCAGCGGGCGGAAACCGATGCAGGTCAGGGTCATGCCTTCTCCGTTTTCATCAAATTCTTCCGGCTCCAGCTCGGTGTGGCAGGCATCCCGGATAAGGAAGAAGTCTTTGTTTTTCACAAGCCCCAATTCCTCGGCAATGGTCTTTGCTTTCAGCAGTTGATTGCGGTTCTTTGCCCCGCAGATAGTTTTGGTAAAAGAGCCATCGAACCATTCTTCATAGGTTGCTTTCTCCAACATGATTTCTGCCCGATAGCCGGTAATTTCTCCGTCTTTCTCGATGGGTTCCACGCCCTGTCCCATGCCGATGGGGTCGGTGAGGAATGCCAGCGAAGCATGGCAGCACTGCGCCGCCAGCTTACCGGGAGACATCTGCAGATCTTTTCGTGCAATGATGAGTTGACGCATTTTTTCTCCTTCTTACGACAGCTTGATCTTCAAATCTGCCAGCAGATTCACCGCTTCCGGCAGGGAAAACTTTGCATCCTTCAAGCGGCTGCCCAGAATGTCCACCTTATAGCCTGTAGCATCCCGGAAATCCGCCTTGCGCAGATCACACTGGTAGAACTCCGTTTCGTGAAGTTCTACACCCTTGAAATTCGCCAGCTGCATCTCGCATTTGGCAAACATGGAGCCGACGATCTCGTTTCCATCTGAAAAGTTGAAGCGGTTGAAGTTCATTTCGGTGAAGGTGTTATATTTCAGACTGCACTCTTTCAGCGTGTGAATGGGGTCCGGGAAGGCACCGTTGGACATCAGCGGTGCCCACTCGATTTCATTCAGGCGGCAGTCCTCAAAATCCAGCGACTGCACCGAAGAATGGGTGCTGCGCAGACCTGTGATCTCACACCGCACGAATTTGCACTCATTCAGCGTGGTATGATCCAGTTCGCATCTGGTAAAGGCGCAATCCACAAACACGCAGTCGGTAAAGTCGCAATCCTCAAAAGCCTCCTCGGTGAACGACAGGTCAGCAAACCGTTCACCCTCACAATAACGCTCTGTCATAAAATTCTCCTGTCAGCGCAGTTCTTCCAGCAGAGCCGTGCAGCCCTCCAGCACATCCTGCCAGGTAGCTTCAAAGTCCCCGGTATACCATGGGTCGGCCACATCGCCGGGGCGGCGGGTATGATCCATCAGCAGAGACACTTTATGCTCCGGGTCGCCGCCCACAAAGCGCGCCATATTGCGCAGGTTGTTGTGATCCATGGCGATCAGGTAATCGTAGGTTTCGTAATCCCTCCGGGTCATCTGCCGGGCGGTTTTACCCTCGCAGGAGATGCCGTGCTCGGCCAGCTTCCGCCGGGCGGGCGGATAGACCGGGTTGCCGATCTCCTCGGTGCTGGTGGCGGCGGATGCGATTTCAAATTTATCAGAAAGCCCGGCTTTGGCCACCAAGTCTTTCATTACAAATTCGGCCATTGGGCTGCGGCAAATGTTCCCATGGCACAAAAAAATTATCTTTGTCATTCCTTACACATCCCTCCGCAAGTCTTTATAATGCGATACATCGCACGATTTTTCGGCATCAACTCTGTGTATTTTTCACGCATCTCTACGCTGTTCTCCATAACTTTTCAGCAAAATGGTGTAGTAATGGTGTACCAAACCGTGCTATATCAACCTGACATCTTTCGCTCCTGCCGGTCAGACGACCCCGGAAAATCGACCAGTTTCGCCATCTGTTCCGCAGCGTGGTCATAGCTTGCGTGGGTGTAGACATTCAGCGTGATGCTTGCATCGGAGTGCCCCATCACATACTGCAACGCCTTGATATCCATTCCCGCATTTGCCATGTTGGTGCAGAAGGTATGCCGGAACACATGAGGCGTGATGTGCGGCAGCGGAGCATCCGGGTACAACTTGCGATACTTTTTCATCGCCCAACGCATCTCGTTCTCGATGTGCAATGCCACCTTCGGGTGGTCGTTTTTATCCAACAGCAGAAACCCACTGTAACCATCAATGATGACCTCATTTTTCAGCCGTTTGCGGTTCGCAAGCAGGTTCTGCAGGCTCTGGAACACGTCCTCCGTCATCGGGATAAACCGGCGGCCACACTCTGTCTTGGTTTTCTCAACATAGTATTTGCCGCCGCTCTCCCGGATCAGTTGATGGTCCACACGGATCTTGCGATTTTGAAAATCCAGATCCTGCAGGGTCAGACCACAGAATTCGCTGACGCGCATTCCGGTTCCCAGCAGCACCACAAATTCATCGTAGTACTTGGCGTAGCTCTTGTCCTCTCGGATGAAGTTCATCCATACCTTCTGCTGCTTCTCGGTCAGGGAGATGCGCTTCTGCGAATCGTTGACCACCACATCCGTCAGCTTAAAATCAAACGGGTTGCGCTGTACAACTTCCTCGTTATAGGCCATCTGAAAAGCCGGTTTTACAACGCCCCGGATGCTGGTCAGGGTGCTGTAACCCTTTCCTTCCTTTTGCAGCTTGATCATCCAACGCTGTGCATCCGACACCTTGATATCCCGGATCTTTCGTGCCCCGAATGGTTCTTTTTGTACGATGTTCATCACAAAGCCGTACCCGACCTTCGTGTTATAGCGGACACCGCACTTCAGCGAAAGATAGCGTTGCAGCAGTTCGTATACCGTAATTTCGCCACCTGCATAGTCAAGGCCGTCTTCAAGGCTTCTCTGCAGTTCATCCTCTTTTTCACGCAAGGTTTTAAGATCCGACGCATAGATGCACTTTCGATTTCCCAAAGCATCAGTGTAGCGATATTGATAGATCAGGTCTTTTCGCTGGCTCTCTCCTGTCCGAAGAACACGTCCTTTATTGTCTTTTCTTCTTGACATCGTCAAACTCCTTTCCTGAATGGAAAGAGCCTTGATATGACACCCTCAGTATACCACATCAAGGCTCACTTGGCACGTCTGATTTTAGATAGAGTAGGCTTTATCGAGATATTCGTCTAACCTGCGGCGTTTGATGAGCCGTTTTGAACCAATCTATAAAACGAACTGACAATGCTCGCCGTCCGACAGCGTGCGAAGTTTGTTGATGCCAATGCCGGAATAAGCCGCAGCTTCTTCCAGCGTCAGATTGTTCTTTTCCCAAATCGGGACATCCTTCATAAGCAGACCTCCGTTTCCTTGTAACCGAACGCCTGTAACCGGGTAGGAAAACTCTCTTTTTCTGCACACAGGCCGTTCGATGCACTTTATACTTTTTTTATCTTTTTAAGGTTACATGGTTACAGAAAGAGGAAAACGTAGCAGTCGTGCGGCTTTTCCGCCGTAACTGAGTTGTAACCGAATCTGTAACCAGACGTGTAACCACTATCCATCAGAAGGGGAAGCCCAGCTGCTTGGCTTCCGCATCCGTTATTTCGGAGAAATTTTCAGCCCCGGTTTCGGGGCTGGTTACGCGCTCCCAGCCTTTCTGAACGCCGTACTTCGGGTAACGCTTGGCGGTCTTGTGCGCCTGCCAGCCTTGGATATCGCCGCGCGAAATGCCGGTGTTCATGATCTCGCAGATAGCACGGGTCTCCCACTCTGCCGGGATGGTGTTGTTGCTCAGCGCCTCCGCATAGAGCTGCTTGGAACACACCCGGTCACCCGTGTAGTCCTCCAGAAAGGCGTAGATCATGCCAGCCTGCGTATCCTCCTGCATGAAGTCCTGCTGGTGGGCGTGCAGGGTTTCCTGCATAGCGGGGCTGAACGCCAGCTTGTAATTACCGCTGTTGTAGATGGTCATGGCTTCTGCCCAAAGCTGGTCGATATAAGCACGGGATTCAGCTTCATTGTCCAGAATGTGAACTTCGGCCAGTTCCGCATCCACCGGAATGGGAATAAAGCGGCGGTTGCCCGTGCGGTCACGGGGCAAAAAATCCTGCCGATTTGTCGTACCAGCAAAAACACACTGACGCAAACGGTCGGCAGGATGTGTCTCGTAGGGGACTTTATAGGTTTCTTTCTGTTTGCTGAGAAAGCTCTTGATCTCCTCGATGCTCTTGGCATTGGCGGTGGCAATCATCTCCGACATTTCAATGATCCAGTGACCTTGCAGCTTGCGGTACATGTTGTCGTCGTCCAGCCGACGCAGGTCATCTGAGAACCACTCGTCCTTGACCGCCAGCAGCCGAAAAAAGGTGGACTTTCCCGGGTCTCGCCTGTCGGCTCGGTCGGTGCTTCAAAATGCCTGCAGCATTTTGAGGTCGCCACTGGCGACCCGCACCCTTGCCCGCCCACCAGACAGAGCATGGTTTCAAATTTGCATCCCAACAGGAAAATTTTCATAGCCTCGCAAGTGTACTCGTCCTCCGCAGCACCGAGAAAATGGTGCAGGACGTGGGCTATCCGTTCCGTACCGTCCCACTTTAGGCCGTTCAGGTAATCTCGAATGGGGTGATAACGGTTCTCATTGGCAACAATGCGGACGGCAGATTCGATCTTCTTCTCGCTGGAAATGCCGTACTTCTCCATCCTCCGCAGGATATACTTCATATCGGTGTCGTTCAGGGTCTTGCCGGAGCGCGGCCAGCCCACAGGCTTTACGATGTCGATGCGCTCACTCAACAGGTTCAGCCGGATGGCATCGGCAAGCACATGGTCGTTCTGCAAAATCGTGATGCAGTTCTGGATCGTCCGCTGGATTTCACCGTTAGAGTGCTTTGCCAGCATCTCCTTCACATCCTCAACGGTTCGTGGAGTGCGTTCTTCGTTGACTTCTTTGCTCAATAAACATCACCTCATACTATTATTGAAAACGATTTTCTGATTTTTCCGCGGTAGGCGGCGCAGATGGCTTCCGCTGTGTTTGCTCTGCCTGCAATCGGCTTAGCAGTTGCAGAACGGAATCTCGTGCTTTCTCCTTGACCTGTTCTTTGCCTTTCTGCCGGATTTCCGGTCTCAGGAGTTTTTCCTGCAAGCGAGTGGCAGTGGTCTGCATGGTCTTGAGGAACTTGTCCAGCACAGTGTCCAGACGGTGGGCGGCATATTCCCTCGTGGCTTTGGGAGCCTTTCTCTCCGGCGATAACACCCACTTCTTCGTATCCTCGATCATCCGCATACCTTCCTTGCGGGTCTCGGTGCGCACCACATCGGTCACGACCTCCACCGCCTTGTCGTAGGCCGCAGCCGAAACTTCATCGATCAGCGCTTCCATGTCGTTGACCTTGAGGGTCAGCTTGTCCAGCTTGTTCTGCTGGGCGGCAAGCTGCTCTTTTTGCTTGGCAAGGATGAAATCCTGCTTTTCCAGATATTTGCGGTTTCCGTACTCAGCTTCTTCTTCAAGATCTAGCCCATGCCGCTTGGCGATTTCAAACAGCATCTTCCGGCAGGCGGCATCAAAGGTGATTTTGCGGTTGTTGCGGCGGCTGAGGGGCTTGTCCGGGTCGGGCAACCCGAAGCCTAGTGCTTCCAGTGCCTTTTCCTGCTGGGGTGCCACCTCGCCGTACTTGTTCTCGCAGTCGAACACATGACGCTCGTGGATGTGGGGAGTGCTTTCGTCCAGATGCAGTGCCCAGTCCAGCACATGAACATGGTCGCCATCCTTGGCTTTGAACGCCTCGATGAACTCGGTGACGATGTTCAGCAAGTCCTCTGCGGAAGCGTGTTCGTCCAACGTTCCGAACTGGTAGATGGTTTCTTTCGGGCAGGTTTTCTTTCCGGCAAGCAAGTCCTCTATGGTTCGGTTGCGCTCGGTATGACGAATCTTTGCATTACGAGCATTCTGGTTCTCCACAAAGTGAGAGTAGTGGATTTCATAGAACATCTTCTCCACCTCGCTGAACGCAGCAGTCTGTCTATCCTTGTCGGATGCAGAACGGATGCCATGATAGCAGTCCCAGTAGATATTGTTCTTGGCGCGCTCTTGGTCAATGTGCTCACTGTTGGCAAGGTTGAAACTGCGGTCATTGTGCTTGGGGTTGTAGGTGCCGTGGGTCCCAGATCTTCCGTTGTGTCATGTTAATTTCAGATAGACATCCCTCTTTTCCTGTATTTTTTGTACGGTCACTCGTGCGATCAAATCACGGGAGTGATACAGTTCTTCTAAGCAACGGTTCTCGCATTTCAAGACCGTGTCTTGAAATCTTCTCTCGGAATCGAGAGGTAGTCCTTTCAGAAAAGGATTTCTGTGTTTGTTATACTGCAAAGAAAGTGACCTACCGCTCCTTCCCTCAGTGGGAGATCATGGCGTTTGTCGCTTTCTGCTTAGAAGAGTTTGCTTTCGCTCTGCAAGAAAAGTATAACAGGATTTCCCGCAAAGCGCGTGGGCCTTGTACGTCAACTTTTGTAGACCTCATACGTCTATTTCTTCCAAAAATCCCCAAAATGCCGTACCGCCGTATTTAGTATAGCACCCGAAATTGTGAAAGTCGTGGGCCTCGTAGGCCTATTAAGTGGGCCTGTCAGGCCTACTTTTTTCAAAAATTTCCAAAAAGCGTAAGCGGGCACTAGATCACAGTGACTGTTGGGTCTCTTCATTTGAAGCCTACAGAAAGTATAACAGAGAAACTCATACTCGAACAGGAACCGAGAGTTCCTAATTTTCGGTGAAAGTAGAAAGCATCGTTCCCATTTCTTGTTGTATCGCTATTCTTTCTTTTGGAAAAATCGCTAAGATGCTGCATCTCTGCAATTTTATAGCACCTGAAATCACTAAAGTCGTGGGCTTCGTAGGCCTATTATTGGCCCCCTAAGTGAACCTGTTTTGATTACTTTTTCCTGATTTTGGTATAAGGTTTAGCGGGGGCTTTTTTCATTTCAACAGCTTGCCGGGAGAGTACACAGCAGCGGAGCTGCTGGATCTGCCGCCGTTTTGCGCCAGATAATACCCAGTAGCATATGACGCACAGCATCATATCACTGGGGCAAAGGGCTGCGCCCTCTGCACTCCTGCACCGGGCAAGCTGTCCTGAAGGACAGCTCGTCCGGCTTCAATATGTATCGAGATCCAGCGTATTTGTTGGTTCTCGCAATTACAGACCAGCACACTGGTCTGCTTAATATGTTAAGGTCTCCCATATTCGCCCTCGGCTCCCTAGGAGTGGGAAATCGTCCGGCAGCGGGCTTGCACCGCACCATTGGCATTTCAGCCACCCCGCCTTCGTTATGGCTGGGCTGCGAGTTACAGAAGTACCTTTTGTGAAGTACCGGACGATTGAACTATTCTGTTTTCAAGGAGCCGATTTTTATAGAAAATCCTCGGAATTTAGGGCTTCCGAAAAATTATCCCTCTAATTGGTAGCCGACGAGAAAGGCCAAAACACAACCGCTTTCTTGAAAATTAACAAAAAAGTCACAAATTAAAAAATCGCCACACAACAACCTGTGCCTGACCATCTCTTCCGGGATGGCCTTAGTTCGGGTTTGCTATGTAGCGATAAGAAAGTCAAAACTCGCTCCGACTCCTCCGGAAGCCGAGCTGAAACTCTAAGTAAATATGTTATATTGAATTGCTGGGATAGCAGCCACAATAATCGAGCCGTGTCAACGTGAGCTTGTCGGGGTGAAGCCCCTCCATCTTGCTGCGCAAGACCGTTCTGCCGCTTAAAAGCTCCACTGGGGCTTTCATTGCTGTGCTGCGCTTCGCAAACACGAACTTTTGAGAATGCGCTGATTTCGGCAGCTTGCAAGAAAACACGCTGAATACTTTGGCAAAAAGAGAAAGGGCTGGATCTCATGAAACGATTTTTAACGCACCACTGTCCGGTTCTGTGCGCGGTATTCCGCCGGGGTGATGCCGTACAGGCGGCGGAAAGTTTTGAGGAAGCTGCTGTAATCCGGAAAGCCGCTCTCGGTGCAGGCGTTCAGAACGGAAACGCCCTCCTCCAGCGCCTTGCGGCAATGCTGCATCCGCAGATAGGTCAGGTAGTTGTGGATGCTCTCCATGGTGCACTCCTTGAACGCGCGGGAAAGGTGCTCCCGGCTGGCGTAAAGTTCCTGCGCCAGCTGCACGGTGGTGAGGGTCGGGTCCTGATAATGGGTCTGAAGGTAGGCCACCGCGCGCGCGACCAGCACACTGGTGCTGCTGGGTGCAGTGGTCTGTCCGCTGCCGGTGGCCTGCGTGATGAGCAGCATCATTTCAGAGACCTGCGCCTCAAAAACGGTGTCCCGGATAGAGCCCGGCAGCTCCAGACTTTGCCCCATACGGACGAAAAGCCCCTTGAAGTCCCACTTGCGGCAAGCCTCGCTGTCCAGCACGGTGAGCTCATGCATCCAGTCTGCATTTTTCAGGTTCACGCGGCGACGGGTGGCCTGCCAGAGGGCATCGTCGATCTGGATGACCAGACGATCCGACTGGGCATCGTCGATATTGAAGTTGCCGGAGTGGTAGACCTGAGAGGGAAAGTAGATCAGCTCCCCCACATGGACCAGATACACGCTGCCGTCCACCGAGTAGCGTACCGTGCTGCCGCCGATGGGGAGCACCAGCTCGTGGTACGGGTGGGAGTGCACCACAGACTGCTTGTTTTCCCGGTTCGTGTACCATGTGACCAGAAGCCGGGTGTCGCGCAGCCCCATCCGCGCCTGTGCTTCCGTAAGGACATTATCGATATAATGCGAGACACGTTCGATGCCCATAGCCGCTCCTGTTTCTTGTTAAAAAAAAAATAATAATCATTCTTTTACATCCTTTTTGCCCTAGTATATCAGCACATATCACATTTTGCAACATTTAAATCACAAAATCTGCGGAAAACCCATGTATTTTTTAGTATGATAATGGCGCAAGGAGACGAGATTGACCAAATGCACAAAATCATTTTAATATTTTTGTGCTAGTCGACGAATGCGTTGGTCGCATTTCGTGATAACTCCATCCTGCGTTTTCCATCCGGGCCTGATTGATGATGAGGTGCACGATGAAAAGAATCATTTCCGTTACGCAAGAGTATCCCATGGTAGCGCTTGCATCTGATATTACCTATATGCAGAAGTCGTTCTGGTGCGGTTGCTCCGCTTACCCGCTCAAGCTCAGCTTCATGCGGGCGCGGCATCGATACGCATTTGATCCGGAACATGAGATCTACCCCTGCATCGTGTTCGTCTGCGGCGGTGCGTGGGAAAAGGTGGACCGCAATGTCTGGATGCCTAATCTGGCGTACTATTGCCAGAAGGGCTATGCAGTAGCCAGTGTGGATTACAGTTGCCTGCCGGTAACAGTGCACCCGGAACAGGTCACAGAGATCAAAACAGCCATTCGTTTCCTGCGGGCACATGCGACAGAGTTCCGTATCGACCCGGAACGGATCGCCATCATGGGCGAAAGCGCCGGAGCCTATCTGGCGGCGTTGACCGGCCTGACCGGCGACGAGAAAGAATATCGGAATGCGTATTATCCGGAGCAGTCGGATGCTGTGCGCGCTGTGTGCACCTGGTATGCGCCGACGGATATCCACCGCATGAATACCGACATGGTGCATATGCAGATCGGGGATTTCCCGGTGCTTCCCTCGCTGGTAAAGCAGAGCGCACCGCCATTTCTGATGCTGCACGGTGCAGCTGACAGCACGGTGCCTTCTCAGCAGTCCGAAATGCTGTACGAAGCGCTCCAGAACGCAAAGGTGGAAAGCAATCTGATTCTACTGGAGGGTGCGGAGCATGCAGACTATATGTTCCAGCAGCCTTCTGTCAAAGAACTGGTCTGTGACTTTATGGATCGGCATTTGAAATAAGGGAGAAACCGGATGCAAAGCTCGAAAAACCATTTTGAGGCCGCGGTTCTGTTCGACCGAGCCACGATCCTGCGGATGTTCCGGACAGAATACTATGCTTTTGAGCGTTTGCAGCTGCTCACGCGCCTGCTGATCGCAGCCATTCTGCTGTTTATGGGACTGTTCGGCGGGCTGCCGCAGATTGCCACAATCCCATGCCTTGCAGTCGGTGCATGGCTGATCGTCAGTCTGGATTTTCCGAGCAAAGTCCGTGCGGAGAGAGTATTGCAGCAACAGGGAGAGCAACCGTCCAAAGTGCGGTATCGCTTCAACGATACCGGCATCTATGTGGAAAACGGTGCTCACTTGAAATACGAGCAGGTCGGGCGGCTGATTGAAGATGACGAATATTTTTATATCTTTCAGGACCGGCAGTTTGCCGTCATGGTACCCAAAACGGCGCTGCTGCCAGACAGCCCGGAACGCTTCCGTAAATACATCGCCCGGCAATGCGGGATGGAGTGGAAACGCGGCGGTTCTCTTTTGATGGTGGATCGGAAGGACTTTGTCCAGATGCTACAGGACAAGACTTCCCGCTGGTTCGGACGTTGAATGGATGGAATTGCGCCAACAGGCGCTGTCAGACATAAGAAAAAAGGGGATACCAATATGTTTTTAACCTGTCACTATTTCAGCAAGGTGCTGATGCACAACACCGAGATCAATGTTGTGATTCCTACCCCGGAGGGTAATGAACAGATCACCGAGGCAGGCCCTACACAGCGGTACGATTACGAGAACGGTCTGCCGGTGGTTTATCTGCTGCATGGCGCTTACGGCGACAACAGCAGTTGGGTCCGTTTCAGCAATATTGAACGGTATGCACAGGCCCACAACATTGTAGCAGTCATGGCATCGGTGGAAAACAGCCTGTATCAGGATATGGTCCATGGCAACAAGTATTTCACATTTATCAGCGAGGAGCTGCCCAGCTTCATCACAACACTGTTCCCTGTGAGCAAGAAGCGGGAAGACACCTATATCTGCGGTTTCTCCATGGGTGGTTACGGCGCATGGTTCATCGGTCTGTCCTGCCCCGAGAAGTATAGCAAGATCGCAGGCATGTCTGCTGCCATGGATGTCGCCGGGCTGTCGGACGAAGTACAGAAGGGCAACATCGAAGCACCGTTCCCCTTCGACGACATCTTTGAGGACCCGGCTCATCTGGCCGGCAGCGACAAGGATATCTTTGAGTTGTACCGCCGCGATGCAGAAAAGGGCTGTGTGCCAGAACTGTATCAGGCCTGCGGTACCAAGGATTTTCTGTATCAGATGAATGAAGATGCCAACCGGCGTTTGACAGAGATGGGTGCAAAGATCACCTATTCGGTCACACCGGATGCCATGCATAATTGGGATTACTGGGACAGCGAACTGCCCAAGATTCTGGACTGGATGATGCAGAAATAATCATTTCTGGAATGTTGCGCCGGAAGCGTACCGGCGAGCAGATAGAGAATACAGAAGAAGAAAAATATTTTTCAGGAGGAAACCAAGTATGAAAAAGATCAATCGTCGTGAGTTTATCCGTATGTCTGCTGTTCTGGCGGCAGCTGGCGCTCTGACTGCCTGTGGCGGCAGCAAATCCGGTTCCACCGCTGGTTCCGGTGCTGGTGCTTCTGCAGAGGGCGTGAAGGGCCTGACCCTGAAGCTGAGCCACAATGCCAACGAGCAGCACCTGATCCACAAGGCTATGACTCAGTTTGCCAACGAGGTCAACGAAAAGACCAACGGGGACATCAAGATCGAGGTCTACCCCAACGCAACGCTGGGCAGCGAGAAGGATAACCTGGAGCAGATGGGTATCGGCGCTCTGGATATGGCTAAGGTGTCTGCTGCTTCTCTGGAAACCTTTGCTCCCGTCTACGAGGCATTCTCTGTTCCCTATATCTTCAACAACCGCGATCACTTCTACGGCTTCATGGACAGCGATCAGGCCAAGGAAGTTTTCCACTCCACCGAAGCTCAGGGCTTCATCGCTCTGACCTGGCTGGATTCCGGCACGCGCTCCTTCTACACCGTCAAGACCCCGGTTATGACCCCGGCTGATCTGAAGGGCCTGAAGATCCGTACCATGGATTCTCCCATGGCAATTGAAATGATGAACTGCTTCGGCGGTTCCGCAACGGCTATGCCGATCAGCGATGTCTACACTGCAATGCAGTCCGGCGTTATCGATGGTGCAGAGAACAATGAAACCGCTCTGACCGTTGGCGGCCACGGCGAAGTGGCAAAGTGCTACAGCTACGATGAGCACACCCGCATCCCCGATATCGTCCTGATCAGCACCAAAGTCTGGAACCAGTTCTCTGTGGAGCAGCAGGAAATCGTGCAGGCTGCTGCCGACGCTGCAAAGGAGACCTACAAGGCTGACTGGCAGGCTGCGATCGAGCAGGCTGTGAAGGATGCCGAAACCAATATGGGCGTCACCTTCTATCACCCCGATTCTCTGGCTCCGTTCCAGGAGGCCGTCCAGCCCATCTACGACCGTTTGGCCAAGGAAGAGCCGGAAGTCTGGGCACTGTGCGAGAAGATTCAGGCATTCCAGGCCTGATCGCCTTGTCCTGCATCTGCGGACCCCGTATCATTGCATCTTTTTCCGCATAACTGCTGCCATTGCATCCGGGCAGCAGTTATGCCATAGGAGAAGGATTCAAAAAGGAGGAAAAAACCTTGAAAAAACTGGAAAAAGGGCTCGATTTTGCTATGAGCACAATCATGTCCGTCGTTATGCTGGTGTTGCTGATCTTTGGCACCTGGCAGATTTTCACCCGCTGGGTTCTGAACGACCCTTCGACATTTACCGAAGAGATGCTGCGCTACCTGCTGATTTGGGCTGGTATGATCGGTGCAGCCTACTGCTTCTTCCACGATAAGCACGTCAAGCTGACGCTGCTCACTTCCAAGCTGCATGGTCCCGCACTGACCGTGGCGACGATTTTTAATGAGATCATCGTCGTTCTGTTCGTGTTGTATGTCTACGTCTACGGCGGCGGCCAGATGATGATGCGCACCATGGCCAGCGGTCAGCTGACGGCGGTTCTACGTCTGCCCATGAGCCTGATTTATGGCTGCCTGCCGGTATCCGGCGTGTTCGTCATTCTGTCCAAGATCCTCCGCTATCTGTCGCTGTATGCGGAGTCCAAAACTGCGAAAGGGGGCAAATAAGTCATGGGTGTTATACAGGCAACATTGATGTTGTTCCTCATCTTCTTCGGTCTGATGTTCGTGGGTGTGCCGATCTCCGTCAGTATCGGCGTTGCATCCATCTCCATCCTGCTTACCGGCTTTGATCTGAATGCCCTGGCCTATATCGTGGCCCAGCGGTGTTTCTCCGGCATCGACTCGTTTGGTCTGCTTGCTCTGCCGTTCTTCATGCTGGCAGGCAGCATCATGAACAAGGGCGGCATTGCTCGCCGACTGGTCCGTCTGGCCCGCTGCTTTGTGGGTAAGATCCCCGGCTATCTGGCTGCGACCAATGTTCTGACCAATATGTTCTTCGGCGCCATTTCCGGTTCTTCTGTTGCTGCTGCTTCCGCAGTCGGCAAAATCATGGGTCCTCTGGAAAAGCAGGAAAATTATGAGGACGCTTACGCTGCGGCGATTAACATCTGCTCTGCTCCCACGGGCGTTATCATTCCCCCGTCTGGTCCGTTGATCCTGTTCTCTCTGACGGCCGGCGGCGTTTCGGTCAGCGCACTGTTTATGGCAGGCTATATCCCCGGCATCCTGCTCGGTCTGTGCGTCATGGCAGTTGCGATCATCATTGCAAAGAAAAAGGGTTACACCGGCTCTACCGTGAAAGAGGACGCCTCTACCCTGAAGATCTTCCTGGATGCGATCCCCTGCATTCTGATGATGGTCATTGTTATGGGCGGCATCCTGCTGGGTTGGTTTACCGCTACCGAGGCTGGTATCGTGGCCTGCCTGTACTGCATTGTATTGGGCTTCCTGTACCGCGAACTGACCGTCAAGCAGCTGTGGAACCTGATGAGCGAGTGCATGATGGATACTGCTGTGATCCTGTTCCTGATTGCTGCATCCAATATCATGAGCTACGCAATGAGTTATACCGGCATTCCTGCCGCACTGAGCGCAATGCTTATGAGCATTACGGACAATAAGTATATCCTGCTGCTGATCATGAACGTGTTCCTGCTGGTTCTGGGTATGTTCCTGGATCTGACCCCTGCTGTTCTGATCTTTACCCCGATCTTCCTGCCCATCGCCACCGGCTTTGGCATGAATCCGGTTCATTTCGGTGTGATGCTGATTCTGAACCTGGCAATCGGTTCGGTCACGCCGCCCGTTGGTTCGGTTCTGTTCGTTGGCTGTAATGTTGCCAATGTTACGATGGAGGAAGTTACAAAGTACATTGTGCCCACCTTCGTTGCGATGGTAGTTGCTTTGATGTTGGTCACATACATTCCGGCACTGACCTTGTTCATCCCGCAGCTTGCAGGTTTGATCTGATCTTCATCAGAATTTTATAATTGCTTTCATGCCTCCTGAACTTCTTGAATATGGCCATGCTATATTGGGAGAACAGGGGGCATTTTTTATCAAAATCCAACGAGAGGAATAAAAACTATGGAGATCTGCTCCCGTTTTACCGGCATGGAGCGCAAGGACGGCGCTTTCCTGCTGCATACTGATAACGCAGATATCAAGATCTGCTTTGTGACCGACGAGATCGTCCGCGTCCGCGCAAGCTTCGACCATGAGCTGGCAGAGGAGTCCTACGTCCTGATGACCACCGCATGGGAGGATCGGATGGACGAGCTGTTCAAGGGTGAGCGCACCCGTGTGGAGCCTTTCGCCGCACGGGTCACCGAGGACGACAGCGCCCTCACCTTTGCCACCGGCAAGGTGACGCTGGTGGTGGACAAGGACCCCATCAACTTCAAGCTGCTGGCTGCCGATGGCTCCGAGCTGTACAGCACCCTGCCCGGCAACCCCTTCGTCAAGGACGCCAACAACCGCGTGGTGGCTTACAGCCGGATGAAGGAGGACGACTGCTTCTACGGCTTTGGCGAAAAGACCGGCCTGCTGGATAAGAACAAGACCTTCCAGCGGGAGCGCGCCACCGACGCCATGGGCTACGACGCCGAGAAGATGGATACCCTCTACAAGCACATCCCCTTCTACATCCGTCTGGATCGTGACACCCACAAGGCTGTGGGCGTGTTCTACCACAACTTCTACGAGTCTGTGTTCAACATGGGCTGCGAAAAGAGCAACTACTGGCCCCGCTACACCTATTTTCAGGCAGACGGCGGCGATCTGGACTGCTTCCTGATCGGCGGCGACACCATTGCCCGCATCGTGGACAACTACACCCTGCTGACCGGTCGTCCAGCCCTGCTGCCCAAGCGTGCGCTGGGCTATCAGGGCTCCAGCATGTACTACCCTGAGCTGGAGAAGGACAGCGATGACGCTGTGCTGGGCTTCATCGACACCATCAAGGAAGAGGGCTTCCCCATCGACGGCTTCCACCTGTCCAGCGGCTATACCAGCCAGAACAACAAGCGCTGCGTCTTTACATGGAACACCGAACGCTTCAAGGACCCCAGCGCCTACTTCCACGCCATGAACAAAAAGCACGCCCAGAACGTGCCCAACGTCAAGCCCGGCATCCTGCTGTGCCACCCCCGCTTTGACGAGTTTGAGCAGGACGGCGTCTTTGTGAAGGACAGCAAGAATCCTGAGACCTACGGTGTCGGCAAATGGTGGGGCGGCGACGGCGCATTCTGGGACTTCACCAAGCCCGAAGGCCGTGCAGCTTGGAAAAAGTACCTCACCGAGTCCATCATCGCCGTGGGCACCGATTCCGTCTGGAACGACAACTGCGAGTACGACAGCCTGATGGACAAGGACTGCACCTGCGATTTTGACGGCAAGGGCGGCACCATCGGCCAGCTGAAGCCCCTCATGAGCACCCTGATGTGCAAGGTGGGTGCCGATGCCGTAGTGGAGCACAACGCCAAGGCACGCCCCTACATGGTCTGCCGCAGCGGCAGCGCCGGTATCCAGCGCTACGCCCAGACCTGGTGCGGCGACAACTACACCAGCTGGAAGAGCCTGAAGTACAATATCCCCATCATCACCGGCATGGGTCTGTCCGGCCAGCCCAACGAAGGCGCGGACATCGGCGGCTTTGCCGGCCCCGCACCCACCGAGGAGCTGTTCGTGCGCTGGGTGCAGAACGGCATCTTCCAGGCTCGCTTCTCCATCCACTCCGCCTCCAACGATAACACCGTCACCGAGCCGTGGATGTTCCGGGAGTCTGCGGATACCATCCGGGATGCCATCCTGCTGCGTTACCGCTTTACTCCCTATCTTTACAGCGCCGAGTACGAGGCCAGTCAGACCGGTGCGCCCATCATGCGTGCTTTGGTCTACGACTTCCAGAACGACCCCAAGGTCTGGGAGGAAAGCTTCGAGTTCCTGTTCGGCCGGGATATTCTGGTGGCTAACGTTCTGGAGGAGGGTGCCAAGACCCGCACCGTCTACCTGCCCGCAGGCTGCAAGTGGTACGACTGGAACGATAAGTTCCGCTGCTACGAGGGCGGCCAGACCATCGAGGTGCCGGTCACCATGGCTACCATTCCCATGTTCGTCCGCGAGGGCGCAGTCATCGCCATGGCAGACAACCAGCTGATGACCATGGAGGGCGACCACACCACCGCTCTGCACCTCATCGTGGCACCCAAGGGCACGACCACCACGACCCTGTACGATGACGACGGCATCACCAACGATTTCAAGAGCGGCGTGTACCGCAAGACCACCATCACCACCACCGCAGGCGAGCGGGTGACCATGCGCTTTGCCTCCGAGGGCAGCTATGAGGACACCGTGGAGACCGTCAAGGTGGAGATGATCGCCAAGGAGAAGAGCCCCTTCTGGGTCACGCTGGATGGCCGCAAGATCGAGCACTTCCTCAACCGCCGCAAGTTCGACGCCGCTACCGAGGGCTGGTATTACAGCCAGAGCAAAAAGGCTGTCGAGGTCAAGTACGCAAATCCCGCTAAGGATCACGAGCTGACCGTCTCGTTTGAGCAGTTCGACCTGATCGGTATGTAACACTGCACGGAGGAACCTCTTATGCTGCTGCGTAGTTTTGAATCCTTTGAAAAGACCGAAAACGGCTACCTCATCCACGGCGATGCCGCCGATGTGAAGCTGGTTTTCATGACAGACGATATCATCCGCATCCGGGTGCACTTCGACAAGGGCACCCCCATGGAGGAAGAGTCCTACACGCTGGTGACCACCGCGTGGGAGGATCGGATGGACACCCTGCTCAAGGACGAGCGCACCCGGATCACGGCGCTGGATGTGCCCTGCACCGAGGACGAAAAGACCCTGACCTTTGCGACCGCACACATCACCCTGAAGCTGTTCAAAAAGCCCTTCCACTTTGAGCTGTTCGATAAGTCCGGCAAGCTGATCTATCAGGATCTGCGGGAGCGCGCCTTTGAGAAGGATCAGATCGGCCGTCTGAGCCACTTCTCCAAGGTGGACCGGGAATTTGACCACTTCTACGGCTTTGGCGAAAAGACCGGTCATCTGGACAAAAAGGGACGCCGCCTGCGGATGTCCCCCAAGGATGCCATCGGCCACGACCCCGAGACCGGCGACCCGATGTACAAGCACATCCCCTTCTACGTCCGGGTAAATGAGCACGACCTGCGCCCGGTCGGCCTGTTCTACCACAACTCCTACGACTGCGTGTTCGACCTTGGCGAGGAGCTGTCCGGTTATTGGGAGCGATACTGCTACTACCAGACCGACGGCGGCGACATCGACCTGTTCCTGCTGGCCGGTGAGACCCTGCCGGAGATCCTCAACGAGTACACCCTGCTGACCGGCCGCAGCGCCCTGCCCACCAAGCAGTCTCTGGGCTACTGCGCTTCCACCATGTACTACGCCGAGCTGGAAAAGAACTGCGACGAGGAGATCTACAAGGTCATCGACAAGCACGAAAAAGAGGGCATCCTCATCGACAACTTCTGGCTGGCTTCCGGCTATTCCAGCGGCGAAAAGGACAACCTGCGCTATGTGTTCAACTGGAACTACAAGCGCTTCCCGGAGCCGGAAAAGTTCTTTGAGAACATGAACGCCCGGGGCATCAATGTCATCCCCAACCTGAAGCCCGGCATCCTGAAAAAACACCCCTACATCGACCTGTTTGAAAAGAACGATGTCTTTATCAAGACCCCGGACGGCAAGGCACCGTACTACGGCCGCTGGTGGGGCGGCGAGGGACGCTTCTTCGACTTTACCGGCGAAGCAGGCCGCAACACGTGGAAGCAGCTGCTGGAAGAGAACATCCTTAAAAAGGGCACCAAGACCGTCTGGAACGACAACTGCGAGATGGACGGTGTAGAGGACCGCGATGCCCAGTGCGACTTTGAGGGCAAAAAAGGCACCATGGCAGAGCTGAAGATCCTGCACTCCAACCTGATGGCCTACACCGCCAAGCAGGCGCTGGCAGATGTGTACCCCGGCGAGCGCCCCTACATCATCAACCGCGCAGGCTACGCCGGTATCCAGCGCTACGCACAGGTGTGGGGCGGCGATAACCTGACCGACTGGCGCACCGTCAAGTTCAATATTGCCACCATTCTGGGCATGGGCTTGTCCGGCTGCTCCAACATGGGCTGCGATATCGGCGGCTTTGCCGGCCCCGCACCCGAGGCCGAGCTGCTGCTCCGCTGGCTGCAGAATGGCATCTTCCAGCCGCGCTTCTGCCTGAACTCCGCCAACAACGACAATACCGTCACCCAGCCGTGGATGTACGAGGAGAATCTGCCCTACATCCGTGCAGCCTACCAGCTGCGCTACCGTCTGATGCCCACCCTGTACTCCCTGATGTACGAGAGCAACCAGAACGGTATGCCGGCATGGCGTCCGCTGTTCCTTGAGTTCCCGGACGACCCCAAGTGCTACACCGACAAGAACCTGACCTTTATGTTCGGCAAGAGCATTCTGGTGGCGAACGTGGTGGAAAAGGGTGCCACTACCCGCACCATCTACCTGCCCGCAGGCTGCACATGGTACGATATGAACGACGACCTGCGCGCATACGAGGGCGGCCAGACCATCGAGATCCCGGTGACGCTGGCAAGCATCCCCATGTTCCTGCGCGGCTCCGCTGTCGTGGTGACCACCGAGGATGTCAAGCATATCCTCAAGGACACCATGCGCCAGATCGACCTGCTGGTCGCTGCCGAGACCGACACCAGCTTTGTGCTGTACGATGACGACGGCCACACCGAGGACTACAAAAATGGCGTTTACGCCAAGACTACCATCACGGTCAAGGCCGGTGACCGCACCGACATCCGCTTTGCCACCGAGGGTAGCTACACTTCCCCTGTGGAGCGCATGACCCTGAAGCTGGTCAGCAAGAAAAAGGGCGCACTCTGGGCCAGCGTGGATGGGCAGCAGCTTCCCCAGTTCATCGTCCGCGATGGCTGGGAGGCCGCAGAGTCCGGCTGGTACTACAACCTGCCTGACCGCACCATCTGGGTCAAGTTCGCAAAGCCTGCCAAGAAGGACTTCACGGTGACCATCTCCACCGAAAAGTTCGACCTCATCGGTATGGCAGAGGACTAAATAAGCCATTCTCTTTCTTCTATAATTCTTCTTCAGAAACACGAAGACCCGTGGGGTTATCCTCCACGGGTCTTCGTGTTTTTTATAAAGTTCAGGTTTCTGTCTGTTTCTCCCGCCGCAGGATGCGGCAGACCATGAACAGGCAGTAGAACATTGCCAACGCCCATAAAAGTATTTCAAGAGCATTTATGCAAGCCCCCTCTTATGCTTGCATAGCATGATACTGCTCGTCAATCTCCTTTATGTTATAGTCCATCAGACCGGAAATCCCCATTTCGCCACCACATTTGTTGCAGAAAGCAGCCGTGATCTCAAAAGTATATTCTTTACCCCGAATAGTCTGGTTGATTTTGATTTTCTTCAAGGTGTAGCTCGTTTCTCTGCGGCATTCTGTGCAGAAGTCCCTCTGATTTTCCATGGCGGCGCGCTCCCTTCCGGTTTTACGTTCTTTTTTATTATTGTATCCCTACCTTTGTTTTTCGTCAACAATAAAGCCGCTGACAGTCTGAGTCTCTCAGAAACCATCAGTGGGTTCATGATTCTTCAATGTTCCCAGACGCAAAAATGGCACCTGCTGCTAAAAGCGGGTGCCATTTTTCGTCATTCAAGGCTCTTACAAAATGGTGTAATTGTGGTGTAGCAAGCCGCACAAAACGCAAAATTTCAATTCATTATCGTTATTATTTTGTGTTTTCAAAGATATTTCCATGGCAGATGAAAAGCACTTTCGTCATGTCAAAATATTTCCTTATATCGTATCATTTTGAATTTTGCACACATGCGTGCAAAATTCAGTTCTGCTTCAAGAACTCCCGCAGCACATCCTCCGGGCGGGGTGTATGGTTCGAGTACTTTTCCCGCAGCGGTGCGGCGGCACCATCCATAATGTAGGGCACACCCACAATGTCCAGCATCGACACATCGTTATAATTGTCGCCAAAAGCCATCACATCGGCAAGGTCGATGTCCAGAGTCTTGCAGATGCTACGCACACCGATGCCCTTGTTGGCAAAGGTGGTGTCGATCCAGTACGGCCCTGCCACAGCGCAGTTCGCCTCTTTCCATCGTGGGACAAACCGTTCCGTGTAAGATTCTACGCCTTCGTGCAGATACACCGATACTTTTGTGATCTCCTCCGGCACCTCGGAAGGGTCATGGATGATCTGATAATTGTTCCCGATGAACTGAACACGCTTGAGCATTCCCAGACCCTGCTCCATCAGGTATGCAGTATTCTGACCGGAGAGCATCACTTCGCCCTGCCCGTCGCTGCGGGTCCACAGGTCGTTGGCGATTTCTTCGGCCAATGCACGGGGCATCGGGTTCTTGGCGATGCACTGTTCGTCCTTATAGATCACGCCGCCGTTTTCGCAGAGAAACACACAGCAGTCTGCCACCGGTGCAAAGAGCTTGCGCAGGCTGGTATACTGCCGACCGGATGCCGGGCAAAACAGAATGCCGCGCCGATGCAGCTCCCGTATCTGCTCAAAGATCTCGTCTTCCAGTTCCTTTTTGCCGTATTGCAGCAGCGTACCGTCAATGTCGCTGCAAATCAGTCTGATTGACATTTTCCGTCCTCATTTTTCAAGATAATTTTAGGCAATTCCCCGGCATCCAGAACACGGATGCCTTCGTCCATCAGCATCTTGGCAAAAACGCCCTGTCCGGGAATCTTTGTCCCGGAAAACGTTCCATCGTAAATTTCCTTCACGCCGCAGCTGGGGCTGCGGGATTGCAGGATGGCAAGCTCCACCCCATTTTCTTTTGCGATGGCAAGGGCCTTGGCTGCGCCCGCTCGGAACTCCCGGTCCACATTGATGCCCCCTTTGTTCGTGACAACGCCCTGCACGATTTCCGCCGGGCACCGCGGTGTGGGCAGGCCGCCCAAAACCTCCGGGCAGACCGGAACCACCTGATGCCCCCGCGCAAAATCACAGACCGCCTGATTGTAATTGTTTCCGCCGCTGTATTTGCAGTTTTCGCCCAGCAGGCAGGCGCTGACCAGAATCTTCATTGTTGCGCGCTCCTTTTTTCAGATACTGAATCTTTTACCTATTCTACCACGCTTTTGGGCATTGAAAAAGAGGATTTTGCTTTTTCCTATCCCCATACCGGGAGGTCCGCCGTAATCTTTTCTAATTCCTGTGCAAGAAACGTCAGTCTTTCCCTCAGATGGTTGTTATGCGGTGCATCTCCGTTCAGCAGATAGTCCGTTTTTCTACGTTTTTCACAGGTCTCATTTTCACGATCCCACGCAAAAAATCGAACGCTGTCAGCGTTTAACAAACGCATATAGTGTGCCTACTCATTTTATCCATCCCATTTATACACAGTTCCGAACCAAAAGAACCGCATAAAGTTCTCATCAAAAAACAGGGAGTGACATCAAATCACTCCCTGTTTGCATTGATTGTATCAGAGTTTCGTCATCCAAAGGCCATGCAGGTTGCAGTATGCGTAAACGGCCACCGGCTTTTCACTTCCCAGTTCAAACACCGCGTTGGGAGCCTGCCCCGGATTCAGATAGCGGATCTGTCCGCCGTTCTCAGTCTCCAAAAAAATCCACTGAATATAGTGAACATCCGCCATGGGGTGCTCCACCGCGCCCACTGTGACCGTGAGACGACTGCCGGAAAGCTCTGCCACCGGCAGATGCTTCTCGCTGCTGGCTTCCACCGTATTGGGAACCAGTTCTTTCATTTTCTCCCCGCAGCAGACCAGCGGAACGCCTGCGTTATGGATGGTAGTGACGAGGTTGCCACAGTGATTGCAGATGTAAAACTTTGCCTTCATATCGAAATCCTCCACTGGAATGTTATCGGTGTGTTTCTTGTATCTATATGATAACATTTCCTATTTATGATTTCTGTAACTGAATCACGCAAAGCGTTTTTGGGCTCACTTGCAATAAATCTCAATGGCTTTCTGCGCAAATTCTGCGGCACCGGCACCGCCGGCAGCATTGATGTTTTCCGTAAATGCTCCGCCTGCCCCATACATCTGCCCCAGCTGATTCAGGATCACCTTGGAACAGTTGTAGTAGTGCTCTGTGATAAACTCCTGCAGCTTCTTCACCTGTGCCTGCACTTCAGGGTCCGCCGGGTCTTTGCCCTGCATCCCGCCGAATGCCGCCACGATGTCCATCAGTTGACTGCTCATGTCCTTGACTTCTTTCTCGGTCTTATGGGCAGTTTTTTCCTCAAACTCTTTGTATTCCGGCGTTTCGCCCCATTCCTTTTTGGCCTGCTCGGTATACTTCTTGATCTTCTGCGTATCAAATGCGGTAAAGTCCATAACCTTTCCTCCTGTGGTTCGAATTTTCTGCGCAAGGCCGATCAGATCTTCAAGATGCTGCTTTTTCAATGTCAGAAGTGTGATCTGCTGTTCCAGTGCTTTCTGCCGGTCAAAAGCAGGATTCTCCACGATTTTCTGGATGTCCTTCAGTGGAAATTCCAGTTCCCGGAACAATAAGATCTGCTGCAAACGTTCCAGCGCGGCATCGTCATACAGCCGATAGCCTGCTTCGGTACGGCCCGCCGCGCGCAGCAGACCGATTTTATCGTAATATTGCAGGGTCCGGATGCTCACTCCGGTCCGCTTGCTCACTTCGTTCACTGTCATCATCTTGCTGTCCTCCCTTGCGACAGCCACAGTATACGCTATGACGCTGCGTCAGGGTCAAGAGGTTTTCTGAAAATTTTTTCAGCCTTCCCTCTGCTCCATGATTTCCAAGCTGTCACGCCCCACATGGCAGAGCAAAAACAGCACCTGCACACCTGCAGCTTTGGCCTCGGCCAGTGCCGTGCCAAACTCCGGCTGTGTGCTGACATTTGGCCGCACCTCGGTGATGCCTTCCATCTGAATCACAAAGGCCACAGCGCATTGATATCCCTTCCGTTGTGCCTGTGCCAGCTCATGCAGGTGCTTCACACCGCGCTCGGTGGGTGCATCCGGGAAATAGCCGATACCGTCCACTTCCAGTGTGCAGCCCTTGACTTCCATCAGATACTTTTGCTCGCCCTTTTCCATATAAAAGTCGATGCGGGACTTCCCATAGGTGAATTCCGGCTTGATATAGTCGTAGCCCTGTTTTGCAAGCCACTCCCCTACCACCTTATTGGGTGCCTGACTGTCCATATTGACCCAGCCGAGGCCCTGCTTGTGTACCGCCACAAGGTCGTATTTCGTTTTGCGTTTCGGGTTATCCGACACTTCCAGCCGAACCGCCGTGCCGGGCATCAATAGCTCTTTGCACCGCCCGGTGTTCTTGACATGGACGGTTTCCACTGCTCCATTCACTTCCACATGGGCAATAAAGCGGTTGGGACGGTCAACAAAAATGCCGTCTGCGATTTCTCTGTATTTCAATCTTTACTCCATTTTCAGTACAGGATTCGGGAGCCATGCCCATCCTGTTTACCAAGATACAGTTCCACGACCATTCTGCCGCTTTCGCTGTTGCAGAGCTCTTGCCTGATACACCCGCTCCGTCCGGGCATCGAAGCAGCAGAAAATCACCTGCATGGCGTAATCCGCGTGATCTTCCAGCCACTGCGCCACTGTTTTGACCGCAATCTCCGTGGCATCTTCCAGCGGGTAGCCATACACGCCGGTCGAAATTGCCGGGAACGCAATGCTATGGACATCATGCTCTTTGGCAAGGTTCAGCGAATTGAGGTAACAATCCGCCAGCTGCACTGCATCCTCTGCCACGTCGGAGTAAATCGGCCCCACTGTATGAATGATGTACTTTGCTTTCAGCCGGTAGCCCTTAGTGATTTTTGCTTCTCCGGTGCGGCAGCCGTGCAGCGTGCGGCACTCCGCCAACAGTTCCGGCCCTGCTGCCCGGTGGATGGCACCGTCCACACCGCCGCCACCCAGCAGACTGCGATTGGCCGCATCCACGATGCCGTCACAGTCCAGTTTGGTAATATCACCCTGCACCACTTGAATCTGATTTTTTACTTTTTCAGAAATCATTGTAAACACCTCACTTTTTGAGCAGCTCCAGCGCCTTGTCCATAGGCACGCAGTCAGCATAGCGGTCCGGCCAGAGGAACTCATTATAATAGCGGTAGCTCTGCTCCCCTGTCATATACTCGTTGTTCTGCGTGGAATTTGCATAGGCAGGAACGATCATGTGCAAGCCATGCTCAAAGCCTGCCTCCACCGTTGCATTGATGCAGAAGTCCGTCATGATGCCGCAAACCATCACATCTTTTTCGCCTTTTTCCGTCAGATATTCCAGCAGCCCGCTTTCTTTTTTGAACGCACTGCATACGGTCTTGACGAACCGTTTTTCAGTCAGCAGTGGCGCAAACCCGAAATAGACCTCAAATTCATCGTCCCCGATGGAGAAACCGGTGCCGGGTCCATCGTCATGCTGGACATAGACGACCTCGATTCCCTGTTCGCGGGCAGTCCGGATCAGATCCTTGATGTTGCTGACAAACGTTTCAAACGCGTACAGGCGTTCATCCACGATACCTTTTTGTGTATCCACAATCAGTAAAACCATGTGTAAGCCCTCCTGTTTTTCTTTGATTTCATGCTATCATAGACCGCCGTTTTCTACAAGCAGATTCGAAAAATCCCCACAGGGAAAACCTGTGTTTCACCTGCAGGGATTGATTCAGCCATCCAAGACGATCAGGATCAGCACCACGACCACTGCAATAGCGATCAGGCAGCCGCATCCGCTGCCATCCCCGCCGCCACCGCCATTGTTGTTGTGGTTTCCGCCGCCACCGCCGCCGCCGGACGAACCGCCGAAGTTGCGGTTGAACGCCGTCATGTACTGGGCATAGCCCGTATCACCTTTGCCGAAGTAGTCATAATCACCGTTTGACATTGTTTTGTCTTCCTCAGAAGTCTGTTGTCGCTTCTTCTGAAGGTATCTTACAAAAAGTGATGTCCAACAAGCATCTCTTTCAAAGCATTTTATGCAAAAATCTTTGAAAGCCATGGAAATAACGGTTTCTTAAAAGTGATCCCAAAGAATTTTTGCGCTTCTTCCAGATTCATCACCAGGCAGTCTCTGGACTTTCGTACCTCCAGTGTTTCCGGCAGTTCTTTTAAAATCCGATCCGCTTCATATGTTGCACCAGCGTTATAGCAAAGTTCATTTGTGCGAGGATATACTTCAAACGAATCTCTGCTTGTTTTCCATGCATCCCGAATTATTTTGATTGCGTATCCTCCGGTCACTTTTTCACTGAAATAATCCTCAAGGCTCAGTGTGCGAATATATTCCGGAAGTTTCTCTGGTCCATACTCCTCAAAGATTTCCATAAGAACCTGAGACGATGTCTTCAAAATATCAGGAGCAGAATCCTGTTCGTCATCTTTCATCTGCTCCAGCAGTTCCGGAACAAGATCAAGCATCCGGCGCAGATATTCTCGATAGAATGCCGTTCCGATCTCTCGCTGAACAGTGCGTACAATATTGCTGCTCATCACTTCCGTATTGGTCAGACCTGCCTGAACGCGGCAGATCACCGTCCGGCGAATCACTTCCGATGCAACCGCTTTAACGTCCTCGTTAGCACTGATCACAACTGCCGGATAATTTACCAGATGCTCTGCAATACCAAAATCATCATTCTTAATCGTCTCGATTGCATGCTGCTTGAACCGGTCATTCGTCAGATCGTCCACAATGATCGGTGCTCCATGCACAGTCTGCTTGAGGCTATCGATACTGGAACGTGTAAAATCTGGGGCAGAGATCTTCGTTTTCTGCCCAATCATCATTTTTAAAAGCGTTTCCAGAAAGCTCGTTTTTCCAGCCTTACTTTGTCCATAAACCAAGCCGAACACTGGATACGGCAAGGTATTCTGATTGTATCGAACCGCCATATCCCGCATACAGGCCATGAACGGAGAGCAGAAGAACCAGTTTGCAAATTCATAGTAGCGGAGTTGCATTCCTGCATGATCTCCGTGGAACTTCTCATAACCATCCATATAGCGCAGGAACAGCTCCACATCCTTTTCAACCTCTGCTTTCGGAGGCATCAGATCCAGTCGCTGATCATTCAAGGTCACATAGCCTTCATCCGACTCAACATTCAGCTGCGGATATTCGCTGCGTTGTTCTTTTTCCAGGGTCTTTGATTCGACCATGCGTTTTCGGATGATTCTGACCTTATCCGGGGAAAGCATAATTTTTCCTTTTTTATCCGGCTTGGGAACGCACGGCTTAAATTTTACTGCAAGACCTTTCACATCCAGCGCAAAGCGGACCTCCTCCTTCTGTTCCTCCGAAACCGGCTGGATCACGACCGCTTTCTTCACCCGAACCGTTTTAGCGATCGGCAGTTCATCCAGATGTTCCCCGTCATCCGCACAAAGGATCGAACTCTTTCCAATTTCATCTGTGCTTTTTTCTTTCAGCGTCTGATAGCATTCCATATACCAATCAAACGCTTCATCGCCATCCATATAGCAGATATTCTCCCGTTGACGCCCCTCAAACGCAGATGCCGACATATTTGCCGACCCCATTACCACACGTTTTCTGCCATCCTTGGCCGAGAGCAAATAGATTTTTTCATGGGAAAGAACGTCTCTTGCAACATAAAGATGAAGCGTCCCGTTTCCGACCCGATCACTCAGTTTTTTGTATGCTCCATTTCGCATCCGTTCAATCAACTTGCACTGGTATGCCATAATGCTCTGCATAGAATAGTCCATAACATCTTCGCATCCAAAGATGATTTCGGCCTGCTCGAAATGGTCCAACAGCTTACATACAAAGACGATTCCCGAAGAATATGTAATCGCATAGAGATCGTCAAATCCAGAAAAGAGGTCCTGCCACGTCAGGGATTCACAGGATTCATACTTCAATTTCACGACATCCAGATGATTGGAATCCTTTACACCGTCCAAATTTTCCATGGTCTGCTGCTCATCAAATAAAGACAGGTTCTCCATACTGGTCCGTTCCTTTCGTTCATCTTATATAATGACTTTCAGTTTGGTTTATACCGATGGTGCTTTCATCTATATTTTACATCAATATATGTCCAATAAAAAGTTCTTTTGCTTACTTTTTTATCCGCAGATAATATTTTTCAAGGCTCTTGTCGCAGACATCCACAATATGCAGCCAATCTTCCCGTGTCAGTTTGCGGAAGATGATGGGATTCACTTCAACGGTCTCTACATCTTTGCAGCGCATCAGAAAGCGCATGTCTTCAAAACGCTTGAACGGATTGGACAGAATGTTCTTCTCCACATCCTTCTTAGTGTAGCCACCCTTTTGGTAGATACTGTTGGGCTTTTCCGCAATCATCCCATGCGCCTTGCGGTCTTCATAAAAGTCAATGAAGTAATCCACCACATCCGGCAGGGCAACTCTGCCATTGCTGTCCATGTACTCATAAATTGCTTTGAGCAGGACCGGCTTATAGGAAAAGCTCATATCCATCATTTCAATGAATTTCATGAACTTATCTGCCATATTCTGCGGCGTGATGAGATCCCAGCCGTACTGCTTGGCAATGTTTCGGACACTTTCTTCGCGGAAATAGTGGAACATCCGCTTGTCGCCAAACGGGACAGAAAGATCCGGCTTGATTTTTCCATCCTTGATATAACGATCTACCGTTTCGGATTGCACATCTACCATCCGAACAAACTCAATCTGCGAGATCATATCCTTGACGCTGTTCTGCCAATTGAACAAGTCGATGATTTCGTAGTCGTCTACATCGATCGGCACATCCAGCCACGCTTCCGGCTTTTCTCCCTTGAACAGCATGTCCTGGATCCAGCTTCCGCTTGTTCTCCGGGGCCAGCACATAGGCCATGGGCTGATATTTTGAAATATCCAGCACCCGATGCAGACTGTAGGGCATATTGAACATATTGGCGTTGTCTACAAAATCAATCACCAGCAGGTCATCTTTTCCCGGATAGCGGCGGGTGCCTCGCCCAAGCTGCTGCATATAGATTGTTTTAGACATTGTGGGTCGTGCCATGAACAGCACTGTGGTATGAGGACTATCCCAGCCCTCATTCAGCAAGTCACAGGCACAAAGAACATTCGTAGAACCGGTTTCGTAATCTTTCAGGATCTTATTCCGGATTTCCACCCGATCGCGCCCGGAAACAGCCTCTGCTTTCACACCATTGTCGCGCAGCAGCTTCGCAATCTCCGCCGCATGATCTACGCTGGCACAGAAGATTACTGTCTTTTTGCCGTTGACGTACCTTAGATAGGCGTCAACGATCAACTGATTGCGTTCCGGGATGAACAACTTGCTCTCCAGATCCTGCGAGTTGTATTTGATACCATTGATCCGCACATCGGTTAGATCAATGTTGGTTTTGACCCGGATGCAGCGAATCGGCACCAGTACGCCACGCTCTATAGCAGTTTTGAGATCCATTTTGTGGGCAACGTTCTGGAACAGCTCCAGCATATCTTCGCCATCGCTGCGTTCCGGGATAGCGGTCAAACCCAAAATAAACTTCGGGTGGAAGTAGGTGAAAATCTTCTGGTAGGTGTTGGCTGCCGCATGGTGACATTCGTCCACGATCAGGTAGTCAAAATCCGTAGGCGAGAACTTTTCCAGGTCTTTGGAAATGCTCTGTACCGTTGCAAAAATGACTGTCTGGGTCATATCCTTCTAGCTTCCGGTGTACTCTCCCAAGCTTGCTTCCGGCCAGACCTTGGCGAAAGTCTCTTTCGCCTGAGATGCCAGCTTCAAGGCGTTGACCAGAAACAGCGTGCGTCCGCCCACTGCCTTGGCATCCGTTGCTGCTGTGATAGTTTTACCTACGCCGGTTGCATGGTACAGCAGCGCAATGGTCTTGCCGTCCTCTCGCATTTTCTGCAGGTTCTCGGTAGCCTCCTGCTGGTAATCCCGAAGCTCGATGGTCTGCCCCATCTGAACCGGCAGGTCCGCTTCAAACGCCTTGAACATGGGGCTGGTGCCCAGAAATGTGATCAGCTCATCCTTGACCTTTTCCGGTTGCTTTTCCAACTGGCTGTAGATCCAACGATATACTTTCCAGTTGTCATAGACTAGGCTGTTTTGCTTCAGGAGATCATCAGCATACTTGTTCTCAGACACCTTGCTTGGGTTATGGTAGGTTTCGCCGTCAATCTCGATTGCAATTTTGGATTCGGGAGATTCCATCGCAAAATCGATATAACGGTGCCGACCGTAAATATCCACGCAAGGATATTACACTTGTAGATTTTCCGTCTTTTCCGGGCCAAACGCCTCACAGAATAACTGAACAAACAGTTCTTCCGCACGGCTGTTAACACTGGTTGCTTTTGATGGTTCCATGATGGCCTCCCAGTCATATCATAGCTGCTTCAAACGAGTACCCCATCGCCCGCGAACATTCGCAGTTGGTTTGTTTTCTTTCAGTCTTGCCATGATTCCATCTTCTTTCTACCAAAATAAAGCAGTAATTGACAATTTTCAATTTACTGTATCAAAGTATACTCTTTGCTTAATTTTCAGGCAATGTTTTTGTGAAAATTCCAACATTTCAAGTTGTTTTCCGTACCTTTAAACAAAAAATTTCCGTTATCTTTGTGGATTGTAACAGCTTGCGCAAGCAGGGCGTCTGTCTATACAAACGCCCTTTTTGCTTCGCAAAATGCTTGTTGGGAATTCCCAAACCCTTTGTGATCTGCATCGTGCCGCTGCAGGCTGCGCGTTCCTGCCGAACGCTTTTTGATGGAGTTCATGGTTCAGTGATATATCCGCCGGGCGCAGACCCACTTAAAAAAAAAGTGCCGACAATGATTTTGTCAGCACCCGCTATGATTTGTTTACTTTTCTTTGATGTACGGTATGTTATCGATATATGCGTTCAAAATATCGGTTACGGCTTTCTTCTGCCCCGGTGCAAGACGGCTCAACTTCCGGTTCAGCTCATCATCCGCCACATAAGATGCTGGGGCTGCGGAGTCCCGGATCAGCACATCTGCGGGAACATCCAATGCTTCAACGATCCGGATGAAAGTGTCCAGACTTGGCGTCTTCACCCCACGTTCCAAATCACCCACATAGTTTACAGACAGATCTGCTTTCTCGGCCAGTTTATCCATTGTCCAGCCTTTTTTTCTGCGTTGTTCTCTGATTCATTGGCCTAAAAGTATTTTCATAACATCCTCGCATTCTATTGGCGTTAGTTACACACCACTAGAATAAAGGCCGTGCATTTCTTTATACACAATCATTTGGCGTTTGTTTAACTCTATTAGCGTTTGTTTCGGACAGAAAATTTTAGAGCATTTCTTTGTTCAAATCATCAATGGCCTTTTTGAACCGGGCATGCTACATTTGCCGGAAGCAGGATTTCATTGTGGACGATACCACGCTTTTCCGGGTAGTGCTTCACTTGCCGGTCGTATTCACAGAACAGCTTTTCGCCGCTCTGGTAGGCAGCGGCGGCAACCGCAGACTGCCGCTGGCTGCGCTGCACAATCGTGATTTCGTTGTGTGGACAGGGCATTTCGTGTCACTCCTTTCGGTAATTAGTGGATGGGGTGGCGTTTTATCACCTCATTTTGAGCAGAAAAAAAGCAGGAGACCTTTTTCAGATTTCCTGCTTGATGTGCCGCTGTGTGGGCGGCGGGTATTTAGTTGTAAAAGTTCGGGACAAGTTGACCCGATGTGTGGGTGGCAAACTGGGATTTCTTAATCTGCTCAAAATCTTAACAATCTCACTTAATTTTTATGCCATTGATAAAACTCTCTTAAATCCTCTTTTACATCATCAGATAGAAATGTTTTTTTTTACACCCTCAATAGCTCCTTCCAATGCCATTAAACGGTTTATACACGCTGATGAATCAATCGCTTGGATTTTTAACCATGCAGCTTTTGCCCCTTGTTTTTTTAAATCACTAACAGAACAAATTCCTACCTGTTTAAGCTGTTCTTCTAAAACATTTCCAATATTAGGAAGTTGTGATAATTTTTCCAAATTTTATACCTCCGTAAATTCCAATTTGTTTTTTCATATCCATATTATAACAGTTCCATATATCCACTACAATGATAATCTAATTAACAGACTATTTTTTCGGCTGTCCCTGTGGGCTATGGTTCTGTGGATTTCCCGCTGGCTGATTGCCTTTGTTTTTCAACACAATATCGTCCGCCTTGATGTACCAGTCCACGTCCGCCCCTCGGTAGTTGGCGTTTGCGACGGTATCAACAACAGGGTTGATAAGCTCCACTTCCGCATTGTACGGATAGTCCTTTTTCGGCACGTCGGCGGGAATGGAAACCTGTATCATGCGTCCCTGTGTACGGCTTTTCAAGTCATAGGTTCTTTCTTTGACTTCCGACGATACCGAGCCGTCCTCATTCTGAATACGCACCTCTCGTCTTAAAGCGGAAAACTTCAACAGCCCGAATGTCTTTTCCTTATCTACTACAATTCCGTTTGCTAATCTCATAATCAAATCCCCCCTTTACTTGCTTTCCTCTGCTGGCAACATATCGTCCGCCAGCAGGATATAATCGGTAAACCCTCGTCCGTCAATGTTATATCCGCTTGTGGTAATGCGTGGATTGACGAGTTTTACCCTCTGTTCTGGTTCAAAGAGTTTTTCGCCCGCTCTGGCGGGAAGTGTTACCATGATGTCGTCCGCCCTCTGTACGTCCGAATACAGGTTGTAGCTCCTGCTTACAATGCTACTGCGGTTATTTACCCGCTGTCTTGTTACGTCGTGTTCTCCTGCAAATTCCGATTTGTTGTCATCTTCATTATACTTCATTGACTATCGAAAAGATAGCATATTTTATGAAACTTGTCGGCTGGGAACAGCTTGTAGCGCAAGGTGTCCCCAGATGGCAAGTCCACAAAAGGGTAGCTGGCGGCAGCCAGCGCAGGGGAAGCGTAGCGTCCCCTGTTTGATTTGGAGCAGACCATGACTGCGGAAAATCACAGCCCTCCGGCGAGGAGCCTTCGGAGAACGCAATGCACCAACCTCTGGGTGGTGTATAATTGCGCTCTTAGTAAACTAAGGGGTTTCTGGCTTCTCCCGTTCCAGCAGTTTTTTCAATAATTCCTGCGTGTCCTGTCTGTGAAAAATGAGTTTCAACAACAGCATGACATCATCATCTGTCAGGCGTTCCGGCTCTTGCAGAAAACTTTCCAGCATACCGCCACGGGTACAGAGCCGGTGCGTCCGTTCCTTTCGGGTAAGCTGTTTCAACTGGTGCTGCAATGCCTTTTCATCATTGATGGCTTTCCGCAGTTTCTTTTCGCTTTTCTCCAGCTCCCGGTTGAGCTTTTCCAGCTTTGAGGTATCAGGCAAGGGCAGCGTCCTCCTTTCCCGGTATCAGCACATAAATCCTGTTTGGTTCTCCAACGCCCTGACGCACCCGCATGATAAGTCCGGCGGTTTCCAGTTCATTCAGAGAACGCTTGACCGTCATGGGGCTGCGGGACAGGACTGCGGCAATGGCTGTGACAGGGAAGCAGACAAACAGGATTCCGTTTTCGTCCTCCTGCCCTTTGGATAGCATAGCGTCCAGCATCCGGCAGTACATGACCTTTGCGGTGCTGCTGACTGGAAATCCTGTCAACGCTCTGGGAAAGGGCATACAGGGCGGCAATGGTGTGTCTATCGTCATAAATTCAAAATTCATTCGGTGTGTTCCTCCTTTTTCTTTGCTCGTTTGGATAAATAACGGGGGCAGTCAATCACAACCGCCCGGAAGCTCTGCCTGCACCCATGCTGGCATTTCCGGCATAATTCGTTGTAAGTGACACGCCCCCGGTCATTGAGGTAAAAGGAAAGCTCATGCTTCCTCTTTTTGCTCATTCTCGGCATATTGCGCTTCCTCCCGTTTTAGTGTATGGTTTCGGGGCGATTTTCGGCAAAATTACAGCCATAGAACCGCCTAAAA
>ERZ505841.133-NODE-133-length-25984-cov-13.4056_pt1 | contig 25984 bp, 23 predicted proteins | sample MGYA00513093_ERZ505841 | MGnify/ENA metagenome assembly ERZ505841
TCCAGCGCGTCGAAATCGCTGGTGGTTTTCTGGTTCTCTTTTGACATCAAAAGAGAACAATTCCACTTAACGTAAAAGCGCTCTGCCCCGCGCACAGGCGCGCGACGCCGCTCTCCGTCACATTAAAAATGCCCCTCAAAGTCCCCTTCGATTTCATAGGGCCAGCTGAGGATGCCGCCGAGGTCGTAGATATTGGTATAGCCCAGCGCATCCAGCTTCTGGACGGCGTCAGCGCTGCGGCGGCCGGTGCGGCAGTAGACCAGCCAGGGTGCGTCCTTGTCGGGCAGCACCTCGGCAGCGCGGCTCATCACCTCGCCCAGCGACAGCAGCTTTGCGCCCGGGATGTGGCCCACTGCGTACTCGTCCGGCTCCCGCACATCCACAGCCTGTGCCTTTTTCGCGTCCAGCAGACGGATGGCGGCTGCTGGCTCGATCTTCTGTATCATAAGTATCTCTCCTTATATCTCTTGTTGCATCATCTTATGATAACAGATATTTTTTGTTCTATCAAGATGACTTTTCGATATTTCCGCGTCCGGAGCAAAAGGCAGGTTTTTTCACTTTCCAAAAGCGGGTAGTCGTGGTATACTGGAAGACAAGCAAGGAGAGAACCGCTATGAAATTTTCCACCAAGAGCCGCTATGCGCTGCGGCTGATGGCCGAGCTGGCCCGCTACGCCCCGGGTACCACCGTCTCGCTGAAGGAGATCAGCGAGCGCCAGCAGCTGAGCCTGAAATATCTGGAGCAGATCGTCACTCCGCTGGCCCGCGTGGGCCTCGTCAAGAGTGAGCGCGGCAGTCAGGGCGGCTACCGCCTGACCAAAGCCCCCGCCGACTACACCGCCGGTGAGATCCTGCGGGCCATCGAGGGCAGCGTGGCCCCCATCCCCTGCCTCGGCAGCGAGACCAACGAGTGTCCCATGTCTGACCAGTGCTTCACTCTGCCTTTCTGGGCCGGGCTGGACGATGTGATCAACCAGTACATCGACAGCGTCACCCTCGAGCAGCTGGCCCAGAGCCTGCCCGCCGTCAAAGAGGGCTGCGGCTGCTGCGGCACCAAGTCCTGATTTTTCCACCCCGGGATTGACTCCGCGTCCAAAAAAAGGTATACTATTTGAGTATCACCGCCGGGGTGTTGCGCAGTTGGTAGCGCGCCTGCTTTGGGAGCAGGAGGCCGCGAGTTCGAGTCTCGCCACTCCGACCATAAGAAAAGCCCTGCGGCACGCCGCAGGGCTTTTCTGTTGTCTGATTTACTTGGGCTGACGGCCGATGTAGGCGAGGATGCCGCCGTCGGCGTACAAGATCTGGCCGTTCACGAAGTCGGAGGCGTGGGAGGCCAGAAAGACGCAGGGGCCGACCATATCTTCCGGGTCGCCCCAGCGTCCCGCCGGAGTCTTGGCGGTGATGAACTGGTCGAAGGGGTGACGGCTGCCGTCGGGCTGGACCTCACGCAGCGGGGCGGTCTGGGCGGTGGCGATATAGCCCGGACCCATGCCGTTGCACTGGATGTTGTACTCGCCGTACTCGGAGGCGATGTTCTTGGTCAGCATCTTGAGGGCACCCTTTGCGGCGGCGTAGGCGGAGACGGTCTCGCGGCCCAGCTCGCTCATCATGGAGCAGATGTTGATGATCTTGCCCTCGTGCTTCTCCATCATGTCGGGCAGGACAGCCTTGGAGCAGTTGAACGCGCCGCCCACATGGACGTCGATGACCCGCATGAAGTCGGCGTGGCTCATCTCGACCATCGGCACCCGCTTCATCAGGCCGGCATTGTTGACCAGAATGTCCACCGGGCCGACCTCGGCCTTGATCTTCGCCACCATCGCGTTGACAGCGTCCTCGTCGGAGACGTCTGCGGCATAGCCGTGAGCGTCAATGCCGGCGGCTTTATAAGCAGCCATGCCCTTCTCAAGGCTGGCCTCGGAAGAGCAGTTGAAGCAGATGGTGGCGCCGCACTTGGCCATACCCTCCGCGATGGAGAAGCCGATGCCGTGCGCACCGCCGGTGATGAGGGCGACCTTACCCTTCAAATCGAAAGCCGATAGATACATTGTATTCCTCCGTCAAAGTTAAATATTTATAATAAAAGAAAAGATTATTTCAAAAACTTTCTTGAATTAACAATTTTACTAAATCTCATACCCTGGTTTTATATAGCATGGGGAAAAAGGATACTCGTGATTTTTATCCCAATATTGGCAAGCTGGTTCTAACTGATAAGTCTCTACGAAATATGCAACAACATATTGTGCCAATTCTTCCGGAGACTCTTTACAGCCATTCAATAACCAACGATTCGCCATTCCCCAAAAACCAGACATACCCAGAAAGAAGTGATAACGTATTTTGGGAGAAAAATCAAAACCACTTTTATCTGCGTTTTCTGGCTTTAAGTCTTTAGCAACATCAAACATCAGTTCATCATAGCTTTGTAACATAAAATAGAGCATTCCACTATCTCGCAATAATTCAAGAAAAGAACGATGTTCTAGCCAATATGAAAAATATCCGATAGCTGTACCATAAAAAGTGTTACAGTCTTCTTCCTCTAGCCGTCTGCTCAGTCCACTGAAAACCGTCTTACAACATTGCATTAGAAGCTCCTCCTTACTTGCATAATATCGGTAAAAGGTACAGCGTGCTAATTGTGCCCTCTCCACAATTTCAGTGATTTTAATTTCACGAAACGGTTTTTCTTTCATCAGCGATAATAAAGAATCCATCATCCATTGCTCAATCTGATTTGGTGTTTTGGCTGCTTTTTCTTTTGACATAAACTTCACCTCTGCGACATTTTTTCGTTTTTGTATCATTTTTCTCAGCATATTGAATTGACAATTCTTTTTGGTATAATGATAGCAGATTTCCCGAAAGATACAAGTGTCTCTTTAAAGAAAATGCTTGTCTGCACTTGCCGTAGTCCATCGGGCTGCGGCAATTATTTCGGAGGGAGGTTAGCGCAATCTAACGCAATTAACCAGATAGGAGGATAACATGAGTAAAGAACGAACCCCTGACCAGCCAGAAGCTGTGAAAATATCATATCTTTTTGAACTGGCAGGCAGTAAAAAAACAGGCTTGTATATCGCTGTTATCTTTAGCGTTCTATCAGGCCTATGCACTTTTGCACCATATCTCATGATATTCCGTACAGTGCTATTCCTTTTTGATGGAAATGGCAATAGTATGGAAGCTATGCGTTATGGGCTGATAGCAGCTGCATTTATTCTGCTGCGATTTATATTTCAAGCAATATCTGTGAGTCTTACACACTATGGTGCTTATTCAGCGTTGTATGCTGTTCGCAAAAAAATTTGTGAGCATATTGGGAAAGTTAATCTTGGCTTTTTTACTGATAACAGTACCGGCGAGATAAAAAAAGTGTTGATGGAGGATGTTGAAAGATTAGAACAATTCCTCGCGCATCAAATTCCAGACATTACAGTTGCGATAGTTGTTCCACTGACGGTCTTTGTTTATCTTCTAACCGTTAATATTCCGATGGCGTTGATTTTGGTTGTTCCAATTATTTTAACACTGGTTTTGCAGTCAATCATGATGGTGCTTGTTACACCGAAAATGCAGGATTTTTCAGTGGTGCAAGGACAGCTCAATTCAGCTCTCCTGCAATTCGTCAATGGGATGCCAGTTATGAAAGCATACAACCTTACAGCTAATTCCTACCAGGCATATTCTAAAGCGGGTGAAGATTTTAATGTTCTTTGGAAACAAATATCGCGTATGGCGGCTCCGATCAGTGCTGTGTGTAAAGTCCTGATCGAATCAGGAGTTAGCTTTACTCTGCCAATGGGAGGATTCTTGTATCTGGCCGGATATTTAGATTTAAGTTCTTATGTGTTCTTTGTTATTATGAGTATCGTTTTTTTATCCTCGTACAATAACCTTATGAACTTTGCTCAAATATTTAGTCAAATATCCGCGGGCCTCGGACGTATTAAAGATATTATGGACATCCCAGAAATGCCGGCTGGACAAGATCATTTCGTGGCAGAAAAAAATTGTCCTCGTATCGCATTTTCTCATGTAAAGTTTGCTTATCAGAAAAAAGAAGTTCTGCATGATATTAACTTGGAACTTCCAGCAGGAAGTTTAACGGCATTTGTTGGTGTATCTGGCGCTGGAAAAAGTACTGCAGCTCAACTTATTCCGCGTTTTTGGGATGTCACGAGCGGACAGATTCAAATTGGGGAACATAATATAAAAGACTTGTGTATGGATAATTTAATGGATACAGTATCTTTCGTGTTCCAGGACGCATTTATGTTGGATGATACGATTTATAAAAACATTTCAATCGGCAAGGATAATTGCACACGAGAAGAAGTCGAGAATGCTGCAAAAGCAGCACAGATCCATTCTTTTATTCAATCGCTTCCTGATGGGTACGACACTTACCTTGGTTCTGCCGGGATTAAATTGTCTGGAGGAGAAAAGCAACGTATTTGTATAGCCAGAGCAATTTTAAAGGGTGCGCCTATCATTGTTTTTGATGAAGCGACTTCGTTTACTGATATTGAAAATGAACATAAGATCCAAATAGCCTTGGAGAATTTGCTGAAAGGCAAGACAACAATTATGATTGCTCATCGGCTCCATACGATTGTCAATGCAGATAATATTTGTGTATTTCAAAATGGTTCAATCGTTGAAATGGGGTGCCATACAGACTTACTCGAGAAAAATGGTGTTTATGCCGAGATGTGGCGCGCATATACCCAGCAGGGAAAGGAGGTGTTACATAAATGATTTCAATTATAAAATCACTGCATCGCTTGATTGGTCAAAACGGTATACGACTGGTACCATCTATTCTTTTGAGTATGTTAGATTCAGTTCTCAATTCCTGTATGTATGGTGTTATGCTATTCGTATTGATTGACTTATCAAACGGACAATTCTCTGCTGAAGGACTGAAAATGTGCATAATCGCCGTCGTAATTATTTTTACGCTGCGTTGCATTGTTCAGGGGATCAGTTTCACACAAGCGCAATGTGTTGGGCCAGACGTTTCTCATAAACTACGGATTTCAATGGGAAACCATATTAGAAGCCTAAACTTAGGCTTTTTCACTAAAAACAGTATTGGAAAGTTGTCTGGCACGCTGCTTACTGACATTAATGATTTTGAAACAATTATCACACATTGCTTATGTGATGTTATCAAAGTTACATCCCTTACAATTTTATCTCTTGTCATAGCGTTCATGTTAGATTGGCATTTTGGTCTTGCAGTCACTTTACTGGTAGGCATAGCTCTGCCGTTATTAGTGATTTCAGGAAAAGTGTCTGCTCGTAATTCGGATGAACTCAGAACAGCAAACCGAACTGTTGTCTCGCGCATTATAGAGTACATTAGTGGTATGCGTACTTTTCGACTTTACAATTTGATTGGCAAACGCTTTGATCGCCTCGATAATGCACTGAAAGAATTGCGGAAACAATCCACGAAGGCGGAAATATCTATTTTACCGCTCTCTATGAGTTTTTCAGCAATTACTGCAATGATTGTCCCTGTTTCACTAATTTTAGGAACATGGCTATTGACTTCTACTGAAATTAACGGAGCTAGCTTTTTGCTGGCAATCCTGTTGGGAATCTCTATTTCCAGTACTATGACAGTAGTGAGTTCTCTTTATCCACAGGTACGTTCTATTTCAAAAGCGGCTGACAGTATTATTTCAATTTTGGATGAGTCGCCACTGACCTATCAGGAGGAAGAAGTAAAATTTACAGATTACGCCATTGAATTTAAAAATGTAACTTTTGGATACAATCCAGAAACTACGGTTCTACATGGCGTATCGTTTAGTGCCAAACTAGGAACAACCACCGCCCTTATTGGGCCATCTGGTTCAGGTAAAACAACTATTGTAAGCTTGCTTGCTCGCTTTTGGGATGTAACTGGAGGACAAATTTTAATTGATGGGATAGATTTACGAAAAATCAATCCTGATATATTGGCAGAACATATGGCGATTGTCTTTCAAGAGGTTTATCTTTTGAAAGATACGGTTCTAAACAATATTCGCATTGGGAAACCAACCGCAACCAAAGAGGAAGTGATTGAAGCTGCAAAGGCTGCTCACTGTCATGAATTTATCATGGGGATGGAAAATGGATACGAAACGATGATTGGTGAAGGAGGATCAACTCTTTCAGGCGGAGAAAAACAGCGTATTTCAATCGCACGCGCTTTACTGAAGGATGCTCCGATTGTTCTGCTTGATGAAACAACCTCTAGTTTAGATGCTGATAATGAAAGAGAAATCCAGCATGCTTTTGATCGGTTAATGAAAAATAAAATAGTGCTGGTTATAGCTCACCGCCTTAATACGATTGTCAATGCCGACAATATTTTGGTATTGGATAAAGGCCGTATTCGAGAATCCGGAACGCATGCTGAACTCATGAAGCATGGAGGCTGGTACGCTCAAATGATTGAAGAACAGAAGCAAGCTGAACAGTGGGCTGTTAAAACAGAATAAAAAATAGAAAGGTGAATGTAAAATGAACTCTAAAAATTCTAACAATGCCCGTATTTCCGGGCTTTTTGGAGATAATCAGAGTTGTTAGCAAAACGCCCCGCATCGGTCTCCCGGTGCGGGGCGTTGTATGGTGTACTTGTTTAGCGCAGGTCGGTGGTAGCGATGTTGTCCATGTCGTCAAACTCCATGTTCTCGCCGCCCATTGCCCAGATAAAGGTGTAGTTGGAAGTGCCTACGCCGCTGTGGATGCTCCAGGAGGGGCTGATGACAGCGTCCTCATTGTGCATCACGATGTGGCGGGTCTGCGTGGGCTCGCCGCACATGTGGAACACCACCTGCCCCTCGGGCAGTTCAAAGTAGGTGTAGATCTCCATCCGGCGCTCATGCGTGTGGCTGGGCATGGTGTTCCAGTTGGAGCCGGGCTCCAGCTCGGTCATGCCCATGCTCAGCTGGCAGGTCTTGAGCACGTCGGGGTGGATGAACTGATTGATGGTGCGCTTATTGCAGGTCTCGACGCTGCCCAGAGGACGGTGATTTGCATCAGCCATCTTGATGAGGCGGGTCTCGTAAGAGCAATGTGCCGGAGCGGAGACCATATAGAACTTTGCCGGATGCTCGGGGTCTGCGGAAGCAAACGTAACTTCCTTGGTACCCTGGGTGATATACAGGCAGTCCTTATAGCCCAGCTCATACTTCACACCGTCGGCCACCACGATGCCCGTGGAGTCCTTGCCGATGTTGAAGATACCGATCTCGCGGCGCTCGAGGAAATAGTGGGTGCCAAAGTTGGCCCAGACGTCGATGCCCTTGTCGATGGAGACCGTCTCGTGGACAGGCATACAACCCAGCGTGACCATGCGGTCCACATGGCTGTAGACAGCCACGACTTCATCCGCCTTGTACAGGCCGGTGATGAGCATCTCATCGCGCATCTCCTCGGTGGTGTAGCGCTTGAAGTCTTTCTGGTTGCAGGAATAACGGATATCCATCGCGGATCTCCCTTCCTGCTTAGCGCTGGATACGGCCGGAACCGTCGCCGCCGGCCAGCTTCTCGACCTCGGAGACAGTCATCATGTTGTAGTCGCCCTCGATGGTGTGCTTCAGAGCAGAAGCAGCAACCGCGAACTCAACCGCATCCTGAGTGCTCTTACCGTTCAGCAGAGCGTAGATCAGGCCGCCGCCGAAGGAGTCACCGCCGCCAACGCGGTCGATGATCTTCAGCTCGTACTTCTTGGAGAAGCAGTACTCGTTGGAAGCGACATCGTACAGCATCGCGCTCCAGCCGTTCTCGGAAGCGTTGTGGCTCTCACGCAGGGTGATAGCGACCTTCTCGAAGTGGAACTTGTCAGCCAGCTGCTTGGCGACGCTCTTGTAGCCCTCAGCGTTCAGCTTGCCGCCGTAGATGTCGGTAGCCTCGGCCTCGATGCCGAACACGTCCTTAGCGTCCTCCTCGTTGGAGATGCAGACGTCAACGTACTCGCACAGCTTGGTCATAGCCTCACGAGCCTGGGCACGGGTCCACAGCTTGCCGCGGTAGTTCAGGTCGCAGCTGATCTTCACGCCGTGAGCCTTAGCAGCCTTGCAGGCCTCCAGGCAGATCTCGACGACATTTGCGCCCAGAGCCGGGGTGATGCCGGTGAAGTGGAACCAATCGACACCCTCGAAGATCTTATCCCAGTCGAAATCGGAAGGCTGAGCCAGCTGGATCGCGCTGTTGGCACGGTCGTAGATGCAGACAGAGCCGCGCTGAGAAGCGCCCTTCTCGTTGTAGTAGATGCCGACACGGTCACCGCCGCGGGTGATCATGCTGGTATCGACGCCGTAGCGGCGCAGGCTGTTGACAGCGGCCTGACCGATCGCGTGTGCGGGGAGCTTGGTGACGAACGCTGCGTCCAGGCCGTAGTTAGCCAGAGAGACAGCGACGTTAGCCTCGCCGCCGCCGAAGGTGAACTCCAGGCTGTTGGCCTGAACGAAGCGCTCGTAGTTGAAGGGCTGCAGACGAACCATCAGCTCGCCAAAGGTAACGACTTTCATAGTGTTTCTCCTTTATGTTTGTATCATCGGATCATCCCGCCGCGGCGGGTCTTGACGGAAAATTCAGGCTCAGGCCTGAACCAGGTGGAATGCGAAGCCGGCGATCTCGCCCTCCAAGTAGCAGGCGACGGTCTTGCCGTTCTTGACATTCTTGCTGTCGAGGTCGAACTTCACGCCGCGCTGAGACAGGTGGTAGATGGCGCGATCGACGTTGTTGCAGCCGATGGCGATGTGGCCGTTGGTGCCGCGGCCCGGCTTCTTCATGATCTCGAACTCCTTGTTGCCCACGAAGATGCTGGAGTTGCCCGGAGTGACCTTCATGTTCAGCATGGTGGAGATGAGGCCTGCGACCTTGGCAGCCTCTTCCTCGTTGCCGGTGTTGATGCCGACGTGGATGAGGTGCAGGCCCAGCATGGTGTCAACAGCTTCCTTGCTCTGAGCGGTGATCTTTGCCCAGTCGCCGGCCTTGATGACGTCGCTCTTGCACATCCAGGTGCCGCCGACAGCGAAGATCTGGTCATAGCCCAGGTAGTCGTTGACGTTCTTGGCGTTGACACCGCCGGTACACATCCAGCGAGCGCCCTTCAGGGCAGCGCCGATGTTCTTCAGCATCCCAACACCGCCGTTTGCCTCAGCGGGGAAGAACTTCAGAGCCTCGCAGCCCATGTTCATAGCCTGCTGCATCTCGCCTGCGGAAGCGGTGCCGGGCATCATGATGCCGCCCTTGTCGATGACGTGCTTGCAGACCTCGGGGTCAAAGCCGGGAGCAACGATGAAGGAAGCACCGGCAGCCATAGCGCGGTCAGCCTGCTCGCAGGTCAGGACAGTGCCGGCGCCCAGCAGCATCTCGGGCATCTCCTCGTGGATCTTGCGGATGCACTCCTCAGCACATGCGGTGCGGAAGGTGACCTCAGCTGCGGGCAGACCGCCCTCAGCCAGAGCCTTGCACAGGGGCAGGGCCTCGTCTACGCTGTTAAAAGCAATAACAGGGATAATGCCGATCTGATAGACCTTTTCTACGATGGGATTCATAACGCATTTCTCCTTTTTAACATTTGCATGAACTCCTGCGGCTGAGGGCCCCAATGGGCATACCTTCCCCACCGCACATTCGTATCTTTAGTATAAACGAGAGCGGGCCGTTTGGTAATGCTCAACAAGCACAATGTTTTGCATAGGAGCTTGTATACATTGCACAAAAACGCCGAAGCTGTGCTTCTCAGAGCCCCAGACGGGCAAAGATCTCGGCCACGCCGTCGTGGTCGTTGTCGTTTTCGCTGACGATGTCGGCCAATTTTCGGATCTGCTCCATGCCGTTTGCCATCACGGCGGCGACGCCTGCCTTTTCCAGCATGGCGCGGTCATTCTCGCTGTCGCCCACAGCCAGCGTGGCCTCGCGGGGGATGCCCAGATGGTCGGCCAGCGCCAGCAGGCTTTCGCCCTTGTTTACTCCGGCGGCGGTGACCTCGATGTTGTCGGGCGCCCCCTGCACCACCTCGACGCCCTCGATGGCCGTAAAGCGGGGCAGATACTGCTGCGCCTCTTTTGCCGAGTGGAAGAACATGCAGAACTTCTCCACCTCGTGGGCGTGGCGGCTCATCCACTCGCTCTGGTCCCGCAGGATGGTGAAGCGGCCATCGTTGGGCTGGATGGCCTCTGTCCCCTTCACCGCCGCCAGACGGGCGAACCGCTCGTCGAAAAAGCGCTGCTGCACCGTGTCGCGGAGAGCGCGCCCGTCACTGAAGAGGTTCAGCCCGCCGGGCAGGCCGTGGAACGCCTCGTAGACCTCCCGGGCCTTTTCCACCGGGAAGCACCGCCGGACGATGCACTCCGGCTGGCTCGTCTCATGCTCTGCGGCGTTGGCATACCGGCTGTAGACACAGCCCAGCGGGTCGCCGCCGAGATCCCAGACCGCCGCGCCGTTGGAGGTGAGGGCATAATGCACCCAGGGCTGTTTTGCCACCACCGGCGGCAGGCTGGCCAGCGGGCGGCCTGTAGCCGGGATGACCACGACGCCCCGGTCAGACGCCTCGGACAGCACCTTCTGCGTGCGGGGCGAGACTTCGCCGTTGCTGTTGAGCAGGGTGCCGTCCAGATCGAGGGCCGCAAGAAGGATGGGGTGAGATGAAGTAGACATGAAAGCTCCTTTGCGCTTGTAAGTACACGTTTTCTGCCCCAGCGGGACAGGCTGTCTTTATTTTATAACATCAAATGGATTTGCGCAAGTCGGCCAAGTGTGGTAAAATGTATCATCGTATGATAAAAAACAAGGAGCTCTCCATGAAACCTTCTCTTCTTCGCGCACGGCCCCACCTGTGGTATCAGCTGTACTGGGTGCTCTACCTCATCTGGTTCTTCTGGCTGGACCTCACCGTCACCGACCCGAACCATATCATCCACAGCCCCCTGGACGATTTCATCCCCTTCAACGAGTGGTTCATCTTTCCCTACGGCAGCTGGTTCTTCCTGCTGGCGGGCGTCACGGCACTGCTCTGGTGGTTCGACACCGCCAGCTATGATAAGCTGTGTCTCATGATGTTCTCGGGCATGACCTTCTGCCTCATCCTCTATATGGTGCTGCCCAACGGCCTCGACATCCGCCCCACGGCGGAAGAGGTGGGCCGCAGCAACATCGCCATGACCCTGATGCAGCTCATCTGGAAAGCCGACGCCTCGGTGAACGTCTGCCCCTCCATCCACTGCCAGAGCTCGGCCTGCATGGCCATCGCCTTCTCGGGCAGCACACTGGCGAAGGACCGCCCGTGGCTCAAAGTGCTGGCCTTCGGCTGGGCGGCGCTCATCTGCGCATCCACCGTCTTTACCAAGCAGCACTCCATCATCGACGTCTTCTGCGGGCTGGCCGTGGCATTCATCTGGGTGCCGGTGCTCTATCTCCGTCCCCGGAAGCGTTGAACTTTTTGGTAAACTATACAGTTTTTTGCTGCCGCCGCTCTTGACGGCGCAGATGCCCGCGGGTACAATGGTGGTAGCTGATATATCACATTTCCGGGCATTGCCCGTTTCAGAAGGAGCGTGACTGCAATGGCATCACGAAGCGCACGGGAGGTCGCCTATGAGACCATCCGCAGCCGCATCATCACCATGGACCTCAAGCCCGGCGACGAACTGAACGACCGGGAGCTGGCCCAGGAGCTGGGCATCAGCCGCACCCCCATGCGGGAAGCCCTCATCATGCTGAACATTGCCCACATGGTGGTCATCAAGCCCCAGAGCGGCACCCATGTGGCCCCCATCGACCTCAAGCTGATGGAGATGGAGCAGTTCGCCCGCTTCACACTGGAAAAAGAGATCTTGAACCGCATCCGGGGCCGTCTGACTGCCGAGCAGGAAGCCGCCTACCGGCTCAACCTCGAGAGCTACCGCCAGCTGGAGCGCGACCCCGACGCCGAAAACCGGGAGACCCGGATGCTGGACCTCGACAACGCCTTCCACCGCCGGGCCTTCCAGCTCTGCGGCATGGAGGAGCACTTCGACCATATGCTCTCCACCTTCCAGCACATCGAGCGGCTGCGCAAGTTCAGCCTCCAGACCGAGGAGAACAAATCCGTCTGCGCGGCCCACACCCGCATCCTCGAGGCCGTCCTGCGCGGCTCCGAAGAAGACCTCAGCCGCGCCCTCAGCGACCACCTCAACCGCTACAAGCTCTCGGTGGAGCAGGCCCGCCAGCGCCACCCCGAGTATTTCACGGAGGGGACGGTCCGCCCGGTGGACCACCACATCTGAATCCGGCACAACACAAAAACGCCGCACAGCCAAAAGCTGCGCGGCGTTTTCTTATGCGTTATGGTTCAGAAGCTCAGACCTTTTCGATGGTGATGCTCCACTCGCTGGTCATGGCCTCATCGACGTCCAGCACCTCGTGCCTGCCCTCTTCGTTGACGCTGTTGGCCCAGCCGTTCCAGGGCTCCATGCAGACAAAGTTCTCGGCATCCTGCTGCCAGAGCACGCCCTTGTCGAAGGTCTCGTCAGCGTCCACAGTGACCTTGTGGCCGTTGCCCTTGTCGGTGAAGGTCATGGGGAACTGAACACCGGTCAGCAGGCGGATGGTGTTGTCTGCGCCCTCCTTGCGGGTGAGGGTGATCTTCTCGGGAGCGGCAGGCTGCTCACCCTTGGCGTTCTCGGAGCAGGTGGCGCACTTGATGTCGAAGTCCACGTTCTCCAGAGCGGAAGCCATGAAGTAGGGGTGGTAGCCGAAGCTGAAGGGCATCGGCTTGTCGCCCTCGTTGATGACGGTCAGGCTGATGGCGGCCTTGTTGCCCTCGAGGTTGTAGTTCACCAGCAGGGTGAAGTCGAACGGATAGATGAACTTGGTCAGCGGGGTGGATTCCAGAGCCAGCGTCACGCCGTCGGGGCCGACGCTCTCCACGTCCCATCCGCACAGGTCCGCGAAGCCGTGGGTCTCCATGGGGTAAGCCTTGCCGTCAAAGTTGTGGACGCCGCCGTCGGGGTTGCCGCAGCTGGGGAAGAGCACCGGCACACCGAAGCGGGGGCGGTTGCACTCGGAGAAGTTGGGGCGGCGGGTCCAGATGTACTCGTCGCCGTCGAGGGTGAAGCCGGTGATCATACCGCCGCGCTCGGGGGTGATGGTCAGGCTGGTCTTTGCGGCAGGGTCGGTGATGACGTACTGCTCATAGCATGCACCGTTCTCGGTGACGTACTGGGTGGTGATCTGGTTCATAAATTTCAGTCCTCCGTATGTTTCTGGTTTTTCTGGTATTCCACCAGTTTTTCAAAATAGTAATCGATGCCGTAGCGGATGAAGTATTTGATGATGCGGACCGCGATGCAGATGACGGCTGCATAAATCAACAGTGTGAAAAGCAGCGCTCCATTGGCCCCTATTCTCATAAAATTCTCCTTTCGCAATGCACAAAAAGGCCGCCGTATCGCAAAAAGTGCGTACAGCAGCCTTTATTTTGGTCACAAAGATACACTCCAGACCCTTTCAAAGGCGGCTGTTTTGTGACACGCGATTCGCGGCTGTTGCCAACGTATTAAAAATACGCGAATCGCAGTTAGAGCACGACGCCGTCCTTGAAGATGGAGATCTCGCGGAAGCCGTGCTTCTCGGCCTTGGTCTGCTCACCGCTGGCAACGCGGATGACCAGATCCAGCAGGTCTTTCGCGGCCTCGTCGATGGTCTTTTCGCCGTCAGCGATAACGCCGGTGTTGAAGTCGATCCAGCCCGCCTTCTTCTCTGCCAGCGGGGTGTTGGTAGAGATCTTCAGGGTGGGAGCCGGAGCGGAGAACGGCGTGCCGCGGCCGGTGGAGAAGAGGATGAGGTGTGCGCCTGCGGCGGTCATGGCAGTAGCGGACACGAGGTCATTGCCGGGGCCGTAGAGCATATTCAGGCCCTTGGTGACGACGGGGTCGCCGTAGCCGATGACGTCCATGATGGGGGCAGTGCCGCCCTTCTGGACGCAGCCGCAGCTCTTGTCTTCCAGCGTGGTGATGCCGCCCTGCTTGTTGCCCGGAGAGGGATTGTCGTAGACGACCTCATTGTGGCTGATGAAGTACTCTTTGAAGCCATTGATCATCTGCTCGGCCTTGACGAAGACATCGCGGTCGATGCAGCGGTCCATCAGGAAGCCCTCGGCGCCGAACATCTCCGGCACCTCGGTCAGGACGGTGGAGCCGCCCCGCTGGCCCATCATATCGGAGAAGCGGCCGATGGTGGGGTTGGCAGTAATGCCGGACAGGCCATCAGAGCCGCCGCACTTCATGCCGACCACCAGCTCACTCACGGGGATGGGCTCACGCTTGAACTGGCCGGCGTAAGCAGCCAGCTCTTTCAGGATGTCGCGGGCGGCGGTGAACTCGTCGTCCACGTCCTGGCAGGTCAGGAACTTCACGCGGTCGTGGTCATACTCGCCCAGCTCTTCCACGAACTGGTCGTGCTGCAGGTTCTCGCAGCCCAGATGCAGCACCAGAACGGCAGCAGCATTGGGGTGGCGGACCAGAGCGGCCAGCAGCTTGCGGGTCTGCGCATGGTCATGACCGGTCTGGCTGCAGCCGAAGGGGTGGGTGAAGGTGTAGAGGCCCTCGATGGTGCCGGTGACGAGGTCCTGATTGTCGGCCACCATCTTCTTGGCGATGTCGTTGACACAGCCGACGGTGGGGATGATCCAAATCTCGTTGCGGATGGCGGCGCGGCCATCCTTGCGGCGGAAGCCCATGAAGGTCTCGGGCTCCACCTTGGGCAGCGGGGCCAGATCGGGGGAGGGGTTATAGCTGTATTCCACCTCACCGGAGAGGTTGGTGTGGACATTGTGGGTGTGCATCCAGGTACCCGGCTCAGCGTCGGCGGTGGCGTGGCCGATGGGGAAGCCGTACTTGATGACGTTCTCGCCGTTCTTGATGGGCTTGACGGCCATCTTGTGGCCCTGAGGGATGTCCTCCAGCGCGGTGACGGCAAGGCCGTCCACCTCGACGAGGGTACCCTTGGCAATGGGATGCAGAGCGACAACGACGTTGTCGATGGGGCTGATATGGATCGCCTGCGGCATAGTTTTTCTCCTACTCTCTTATGAGAAGCTGTTTTCATAAGCATTGCACACCGCCCGAACGGCCTTTTTTGCGCGCATACTGCGTTGCTTTCCCTTGCAATCCACCGAGGATCGCTGCAGAAAATCGCCTTGTCTGCGCGCAAAAATTCTCGTCATTCGGCGCACCCTGCTTACGAAACCATCTTCTAAGCCAAAAGGGCTGCTGCCCAAAGCAGCAGCCCTTTTGTGCAAATTTTCAGCTTACAGGCAGCTCTTGTAAGCAGCCTCGGCGCCCTCGGTGCGGATGAGCTCCAGGTCTGCCAGAACAGCGGCCTCGAGGCCCTCAATCTTGGTCAGGTCCCGATCCCACATCTGGGTGTTGGTCAGAACGGCGTTCACCAGCTGAGCAGCGGTGTCGTCCTTGTGTGCATAGTAGAAGTCCAGAGCCCATGCGTCATCCTGGATCTTGTAGGTGTTGCCTGCCGGGCGCTTGCAGATGAGGCCGTCAGCAGTGCGCTCCTGAATGTCGTTGGAGTAGAAAGCGATGTAAGCAGCCAGAGACATGGTCAGGCACTTGGGCAGCTTCTTCTGCTCCTCGATATAAGTCAGGAAGGAAGGCATGTTGCGGGCCTTCCACTTGGAGGTGGAGTTCAGGGAGATGCTCATCAGCTCGTGGTTGATGAACGGGTTGTTGAAGCGGTCCTGCACAGCAGAAGCGAACTCCTCGAGGTCCTTCTTGTCCAGAGGCAGGGTGGGGATGACTTCCTCGTGCAGCATCTTGTTCATGAAGCCGCGGATGGTGTCGTTGTGCATGCAGTCACGCACGATGTCGAAGCCGGCCAGATATGCGCCCAGAACGAAACCGGTGTGAGCACCGTTCAGGATGCGGACCTTGCGCTTCTTGTAGGGGGTGACATCGGGGACGACCATGACGTTGACGCCTGCCTTCTTGAACGGCAGCTTGTCCTCCAGACCATCGGGGCCTTCGATGACCCAGACGCCGAAGACTTCGCCGACATCCAGAGCCTTATCGGTGTAGCCGTTGGCCTCTTCCAGAGCAGCCATCTCCTTCGGGTCACGGATGCGGCCCGGGACGATGCGGTCCACCAGAGTGGAGCAGAAGGTGTTGGCGTTGTTCATCCAGTCGATGAAGGCAGCGTCGAGGTTCCAGTCCTTCGCGTAGTTGTTGCAGCACTTCTGCAGCTCCTTGCCGTTATTGTCGATGAGCTCGCAGGAGAGGATGACCAGACCCTTGTCAGCAGCGCCCTTGAAGGCGGTGTAGCGCTCGTAGAGCACGCGGGTCAGCTTTGCAGGGAAGCTGTTGGGAGGCACCTGGTCAAACTGGCTGTCGCCCTGCGTGTAGGCGATGCCGGCCTCAGTGGTGTTGGAGACGACGATCTCCAGGTCCTCAGAGCGGGCCAGAGCCAGCACTTCGTCCCACTTGCCCTCGGAGTAGGGGCAGACGCAGTCATGCACACAGGAGATGACCCGCTTTGCATCGACCTTCTGGCCCTTCTCGCTGCCGCGCAGGTACAGGGTGTACAGACCCTCCTGCTCGTTGATCCAGTCCGCCATCTGGGGGAAGTTTGCGATGGGCTGGACGAGCTTGACCTTGCCGTTGTAGCCAGCCTTCTCGTTGGCAATATCAAAGAAGTAATCCACGAATGCGCGCAGGAAGTTGCCCTCGCCGAACTGCATCACCTTGACGGGTGCGTCCTTGAGGATATAACCGTTGTAGCCGGTGCTTTCCAGGACCTTGTAATTCAAAGTTTCCATTTGAGTGTCTCCTTTTATCAGATTGCTTTGCCTTTCACGGGGGAGCAGCCTGAGCCGCGCCCTTCTCTGCCTCTATTTTATGCTGTTGTATACAAATAAGTCAAGTGCTTCTCAACAGTTTTTTGCCGGAAACGGGGTCGTTTTTATAAAAACCAGCGAATTGTACAAGTCCGCACGAGATTTTTGGGCAGTTTTTCAGTTGTATACATCGGCATTTTCCGGTATACTAAAAGCAGGAATGGCCTGTTTGCACGGAACAGGCCGATCCCCTACTATAAGAATGTTTCAAACTGTCATGACCATTGAAAAAAGGAGTTCTGACCATGAAAGCATTTATGGATAAGGAGTTCATGCTCCAGTCGCCCACCGCACAGCACCTGTACCACGCTTACGCTGAGGATATGCCCATCTGTGACTATCACTGCCACATTCCTCCCCGTGAGATCTACGAGAACCGCCGCTTCGACAACATCGCTCAGGTCTGGCTGGGCGGCCGCAACCCGGACGGCAGCTACTTCGGCGACCACTACAAGTGGCGCGTCATGCGCTCCAACGGCGTGCCTGAGGAGTACATCACCGGCGACAAGCCTGACCGCGAGCGCTTCCAGAAGTTCGCTGAGGCTCTGCCCATGGCCATCGGCAACCCGATGTACCACTGGACCAACCTGGAGCTGCACACCTTCTTCGGCTACGACGGCGTGCTGAACGGCGACACCGCTGAGGAAGTCTGGAACCTGTGCAACGACAAGCTCCAGCACGACCCCAAGCTGACCGTCCGCGGCCTCATCGAGCAGAGCAACGTGGCCTTCATCGGCACCACCGATGACCCCATCGACAGCCTCGAGTGGCACAAGAAGATCAAGGAAGACCCCACCATCAAGTTCATCGTGGCTCCTTCCTTCCGCCCCGACAAGGTCCTCAACATCAACAAGCCCGGCTTTGCTGCGTACATGGGCAAGCTGGCCGCTGCTGTCGGCAAGGAAAAGCTGGCCTGCATCAACTGCGTCACCAGCGCTCTGACCGACCGCATCGAGTTCTTCGCCGAGATGGGCTGCCGCGCTTCCGACCACGGTCTGGACTACATCCCCTACCGTGAGGCCACCACGGAAGAGGTCAACGCCATCTACCAGAAGGTCATGGCCGGCGAGACCTGCACTCCGGAAGAGGCTGAGAAGTATCAGACCTACATCCTCATCCATCTGGGCAAGCAGTATCACCGCCTCGGCATCGTCATGCAGTTCCACTACAACTGCCTGCGCGGCGTCAACCGCAAGATGAACACCCTGCTGGGGCCCGACACCGGCTTTGACATGATCAACACCGCTACCTGCGGCGGCCAGATCGCAGCCCTGCTCAGCGCCCTGAACGACACCGACGAGTGCCCCAAGACCATCATCTACAGCCTGAACCCCGGCGATGATGCTCAGATCGGCACCATCCTCGGCTGCTTCCAGAACAGCGAGATCCCGGGCAAGATCCAGCACGGCTCCGCATGGTGGTTCAACGACCACAAGATCGGCATGGAAGAGCAGATGTCCCGTCTGGCCAGCCTCGGCCTGCTGGGCAACTTCGTCGGTATGCTGACCGACAGCCGCAGCTTCCTGAGCTACACCCGCCACGATTACTTCCGCCGCATCCTCTGCAACCTCATCGGTCAGTGGGTCGAGGACGGCGAGTATCCCAACGACGAGAAGGCTCTGGAGAAGATCGTCAAGGGCATCTGCTTTGACAACGCAAAGCGCTACTTCAATCTGTAAATCATCCCGAGGGGGCCGCTGCACGAATGTGCGGCGGCCCCCATTTTTGCTGCCTTGCCGGAAAAACAAACACCAAGGCCCGGGGTGTCTCCACCCCGGGCCTTGGCTGCATTTTCTATTGAAGAAATAAAGAATTGCTCAGTTGTGCCAAAGGCTTACTTGTTCTCAACAGCCTTGCAGGTGACAACAGCCATGATCCAGTCAGTCGTGGTCTTGCCATCATCACTGGTGACGGTAAACTCCTTCATACTCAGCACGAACGCATCGCCGGCTTTAATATTATACTTGCCGGGGATCCCGACATACAGGAAATTAACAGCTTTATTCGTGCCGATCGTTACAGAACCGTCAGTCTCTGTCTTCAGAATCTCATTGGCGATTGCCTGAGCCTTGTCAGTCTCATTCTTACCCTCGGCTTCGAAGTAGGCGTACCAGACGTACTTGTCATTGTTGCCCTCCTTCAGAGCAGCTTTGATATTCTTTTTTGCGTTAGTCTCGAATTTGCCGTCATCAGTCGTTGCAGCCTCGATAGCCTTATTTGCCAGTTCTTCACTGCCGACCTCAACGGTAGCATTGGGGTTTGCTTCCTTCAGCATACCCTCCAGCATACCCTCCAGCTTGCCAGCAGCCTGACGAGAAGCGGTGCTTCCACAGCCGGTCAGAACAGACATTGCCATGACGCCGGTGAGGACGAGAGCCAGAAGTTTCTTTGCCATTTTCATGATTTTTTGCCTCCCACATGTTCAAATAAATTTCATGGGCCATCTGTCCCTTTCCGGTCGTCAGCCCACGACATTATTATACCCCCCCCCCCTTCCAACCTGTCAATATTATTCTTGATTTTCATGATATTTCCGAAACGCCCCGGTATCTGTTATGCAATTTTTACAAATTCACGAACAGGGGCAAATAAAACGCCCCCGCGTCAGCCATTTCAGCCGATGCAGGGGCGTTGCTATCTCTTTTGGGATTTACTTGTTATTGTCAGCGACCATCATCTTGCTGGCCTTGTAGATGTCGCCGCAGCCCAGCGTGATGACCAGATCGCCTTCCCGGGCGTTCTGCTTCACCCAGTCGGCAGCAGCCTCCAGACTGTCCACCAGCACCGAGCCGGGGATCTGAGCGGCCAGCTTTGCGCTGGTGATGGTGGGGTCGTTGGGCTCACGGCTGCCCATGATGGGGGTGATGACTGCCACATCGGGGATCTTGAGCACATCCACGAAGTCGTTGAACAGCATCTTGGTGCGGCTGTATGTAAACGGCTGGTGGACGGCGATGAGGCGCTTGTAGCCCAGTTCCTTGGCGGTGTTCAGGGTCGCACGCAGCTCGGTGGGGTGATGAGCGTAGTCATCCACCACCACAGCGCCGTTGCACTCACCGTAGACCTCGAAACGGCGTCCTGCGCCCTTGAAGCTTGCGGCAGCGGCGGCGCACTGCTCCACCGTCAGGCCCGCAAAACGGCAGACCGCGCACATGGCCAGCGCATTGTAGATGTTGTGACGGCCCGGCACAGCCAGACGGATGTGGCCCGTGACCTTGCTCCACTCCTTCAAATCGAACTCGAAGAAGCCGGGCTTATACTCCTGCACGTTGATGGCCTGATAATCGCCGTCGTTGTCGATGCCGAAGGTGCACACACGGCGGTCAAGGGTATACATGACGTCCATCGTGTTCTTGTCGTCGGCGTTGGCGAAGATCATGAACTGGGTCATCAGGGCAAAGCGCTTGAAGGCGAACTTCAGCTCACCCATGCTGCCGTAGTAGTCCAGATGGTCGTTGTCGATGTTCAGCACGACGGAGAGGTAGGGAGTCAGCTTCAGGAAGGTCTCGGAGAACTCGCAGGCTTCGATGACGATGTCATCGCCCTTGCCGGCCTTGCCGTAGCCGTGGATGAGGGGCAGCTTGCCGCCGATGACCGCAGAGGGGTCGCGGCCTGCCAGCTCCAGCGCCGTGGTGATCATGGAGGTGGTCGTGGTCTTGCCGTGGGTGCCGGAGACGCAGATGCTCTGCTTGTACAGACGGCTCACATAGCCCAGCAGGACGCTGCGCTCCACCGTTGTGATGCCGTAGGAGGCTGCCGCATTCAGCTCCACATTGTCCTTTGCGATGGCGGCAGAGTAGACCACCAGGTCTGCACCGACGACATTATCGGCGCTGTGGCCCAGCGTGACCTTGACGCCCATCTCCCGCTCGGAGCGGATGATGCTGCCGTCCAGCACATCGCTGCCCGAAATGTCGTAGCCCTTTGCGGAGAGGATCTGGATGAGAGGATACATCCCGCTGCCGCCGCAGCCGATGAAGTGTATCTTCTTCACATTATCCAGCAAATGCTGGGTGTAGTCGGTGTACATGAACATAGAAAGCAACCTCCAATAATATAAACGGCCGCTGGGCAGACCGTATCCATTCTAGTGACACATAGTATTATATAATTTTTGGAGCACAAAATAAACACTTCAGAGCGAATTTTCGGAAAGAACTATAAATTGACCGGCACTTTTGTGCTTTGTGTACAGAATCCGCGGCTTTGCGAGATACTTTTTGACGCTTCATAAAAGATTTACATTTTGCTTGGGCATCAAGCCCAGCCTCGCCATCATCGGCGGTGAGCTGAAGGTCGTCAGGAAGTACCGCAGCAGCCTGCCCATCTGCGTGGGCAAGTACATCATCGACCTGCTGGATGGCCGGGACGACATCGACAACAGCATGGTCTTTATCTCGTCCTGCCAGCCCAAACCCGGCTGCATGGAGGCCATCAAAGCCGGTCTGCGCAAATACGGCAAGTTTGAGAACATTATTGAGACCGGCATCGGCACGACCATCGGCGGCTACTCCGGCCCCGGCACCATCGGCATCGTGTTTGCGAAGAAAGTTTAATCGGCATTCAACCAAAGCGGCTCTGCCATGTGGAGAATTCCACGGCAGGGCCGCTTTTTAGTTCCGAGAACACTTTTCCGCGTCGATGGCCAGCACGAACATCAGCACATACAGCGCATCCTCCGGATCTGCAATGTCCAGCACATAAGTATCCGTCCAGTGGAGCAGCTCCTTTGAGATCGCCGCCACCTTTTCCCCATCCGGCCCGGTGATGGTGTAGTCCCATTCCGTCCAGTCGCCTTCGATGTGCCAGCCGTTGAAGTCGATATTATACCGTGGTTTGAACCAGCCCCACGGTTCTTTTTTCAGGGTGCCGATGCAGTCGCTCCCCTCGTAAAGTTCGAATTGGGGCCACCAGGAAAAAATCTGCTCCTTCACGGTACCCAGCTCATGCTCCTCGCTGGCGTCGAATATTTTCAGGCAGTGTCCCCACGAGAGCTGCCCTTTCACGACATAGACCGTATTTTCGTTTTCGTCGTAAATGTCATAGCTGTCAAACCAGGTAAATGCACGCTGTTTGAATAAAAGCTTCATGCTGTCCTCCTTGGCATTCCTGCCGCATTGCAGACACCTTTATCCTATATACGATTGAGGACGGCATTTTCATGCAGGAACTGGGAAATTTTTTCATCGGCAAGAGCTTTGGACGAAAAAAGCAAAAAAGAAAACGCTCTAAGATCTCTCTTAGAGCGTTTTCATCAAGTCGGCAACTACCTATTTTCACAAGCCGTTTCCAGCTAACTATCTTGGGCACGAGTGAGCTTAACTGCTGTGTTCGGAATGGGAACAGGTGGAACCTCACCGTCATCGTCACCGACCATATGACTGACACAGTATATCACATTTCTGTGTATCTGTCCAGTATTTCTTAGAAGGACGTGCCTTCAAAACTGAATAATCACTGCTTACATTTTTTCGTTGACTCTAAGAGTCTCAAGCGAATTGTGGTCAAGCCCTCGACCTATTAGTACACGCTTGCTGAATGGATCGCTCCACTTACACATCGTGCCTATCGACCTTGTAGTCTTCAAGGGGTCTTACCTGATCAAATCAGTGGGATATCTTATCTTTGGGTCGGCTTCACGCTTAGATGCTTTCAGCGTTTATCCGATCCGTACGTAGTTGCCCAGCTATGCTCCTGGCGGAACAACTGGTGCGCCAGAGGTACGTCCGTCCCGGTCCTCTCGTACTAGGGACAGCTCCCATCAAATATCCTGCGCCCACGACAGATAGGGACCGAACTGTCTCACGACGTTCTGAACCCAGCTCGCGTACCGCTTTAATTGGCGAACAGCCAAACCCTTGGGACCGAATACAGCCCCAGGATGCGATGAGCCGACATCGAGGTGCCAAACCTCCCCGTCGATGTGGACTCTTGGGGGAGATCAGCCTGTTATCCCCAGGGTAACTTTTATCCGTTGAGCGATGGCATTTCCACTCACATACCACCGGATCACTAACTCCAACTTTCGTTACTGCTCGACCCGTCAGTCTCGCAGTTAGGCTCGCTTCTGCGTTTGCACTCTTTTGCTTGATTTCCGTTCAAGCTGAGCGAACCTTTGAACGCCTCCGTTACTTTTTAGGAGGCGACCGCCCCAGTCAAACTGCCCACCTAACAATGTCCCCCGACTCGATTCAGAGCCGCAGGTTAGAATTCCAATATCGCAAGGATGGTATCCCAACGGCCACTCCGCAACCGCCAAAGCGATTGTTTCCCTGTGTCCCATCTATCCTGTGCATGCAACATCGAAACCCAATATTAGGCTACAGTAAAGCTCCATGGGGTCTTTCCGTCTTGTCGCGGGTAACCGGCATCTTCACCGGTACTACAATTTCGCCGGGCGGGCTGTTGAGACAGTGCCCAAATCATTACGCCTTTCATGCGGGTCAGAACTTACCTGACAAGGAATTTCGCTACCTTAGGACCGTTATAGTTACGGCCGCCGTTCACTGGGGCTTCGATTCAATGCTTGCACATCTCCTCTTAACCTTCCAGCACCGGGCAGGCGTCAGCTCGTATACGTCATCTTTCGATTTAGCACAAACCTGTGTTTTTGGTAAACAGTTGCTTGGGCCGATTCTCTGCGGCTCCATCTCTGGAGCACCCCTTCTCCCGAAGTTACGGGGTCAATTTGCCGAGTTCCTTAACAACCCTTCTCCCGTTGGCCTTAGAATCTTCTTCCTACCTACCTGTGTCGGTTTGCGGTACGGGCACCTCAGAAATACACACAGCTTTTCTCGCCATCCTCCATCCCAGACTTCGGTACTAACTTCCCTCGATCTCTACCGGAACCAACACCCGGCTCTGAGACTTCAAATGTGTCCCTGTGCTTAACTCTTTTGGTGGTGACGGAATCTCTACCGTCTGTGCATCGGCTACGCCTTCCGGCCTCACCTTAGCTCCCGACTAACTTGGAGCGGACGAACCTTCCTCCAAAAACCTGAGGCTTTCGGCCATGCAGATTCTCACTGCATTCGCGCTACTCATTCCGGCATTCTCACTTCTATACACTCCACAGCCGCTCACGCTACTGTTTCTCCGCGTATACAACGCTCCCCTACCCAATCCATTACTGGATTGCCTAAGCTTCGGTGTCAGGTTTAGCCCCGTTAAATTCTCCGCGCAAAGACGCTCGACCAGTGAGCTATTACGCACTCTTTGAATGAGTGGCTGCTTCTGAGCCAACATCCTGGTTGTCTGCGTATCTTCACATCGTTTTCCACTTAACCTGACTTTGGGACCTTAGCTGTAGATCTGGGCTGTTTCCCTTTTGACAATGACATTTATCTGACACTGTCTGACTCCCAAGCATCAATACTCTGGCATTCTGAGTTTGATAAGCTTCGCTAACCTCTCGGCCGCTAGGCTATTCAGTGCTTTACCTCCAGGTATCTAACTTGAGGCTAGTCCTAAAACTATTTCGGGGAGAACCAGCTATCTCCGGGTTCGATTGGAATTTCTCCGCTACCCACAGTTCATCCGCCGCCTTTTCAACGGAGGTCGGTTCGGTCCTCCATGGAATTTTACTTCCACTTCAACCTGACCATGGGTAGGTCACCCGGTTTCGGGCCCATTATATGCAACTTAACGCCCTTTTCAAACTCGCTTTCGCTTCGGCTCCAGACCTTAAGTCCTTAACCTTGCTGCATACAATCGCTCGCCGGACCGTTCTACAAAAAGTACCCTATCACACATTGACGTGCTCTAGGTGCTTGTAGGCACAGGGTTTCAGGTTCTTTTTCACTCCCCTCCCGGGGTGCTTTTCACCTTTCCTTCACAGTACTATACGCTATCGGTCACTGGGTAGTATTTAGGGTTGGAGGGTGGTCCCCCCATCTTCCGACCAGGTTTCACGTGTCTGGCCGTACTCTGGAATCTGCGCAGCTCTTTCCGTTTTCACCTACGTGGTTCTCACACTCTCTGACCGGCCTTCCCATGCCGTTCGGTTAACAGATCGAGTCCTAAAAGCAGTCCGTACCCCGAAGGTATTTCTACCTTCGGTTTGCCCTCTTCCGCGTTCGCTCGCCACTACTTACGGAATCTCGTTTGATGTCTCTTCCTCGCCCTACTTAGATGTTTCAGTTCAGGCGGTTCCCCCGATGTACCTATTTTGAATTTCAGTACAACGTACTCAGGTATGAACCTGAGTGAGTTTCCTCATTCAGAAATCTCCGGATCAATGCTTATTTGCAGCTCCCCGAAGCTTATCGCAGCTTATCACGTCTTTCATCGGCTCCCAGTGCCAAGGCATTCGCCCTGCGCCCTTGTTCGCTTGACCATATCAAACTAATCTCTTTCGAGATCGGCTTGTATCCTCTTGATTCTCTCTTGCCAACGAAGATTATGTTACCCTTCCTTTTGAAATTGTAATATTTCTTAAAAAGAACTTACTATAATCTTTGTTTCGCAGTTATTATTCAGTTTTCAAGGTACGTCTTTGAGTTCCCTTTTCAGGGCCCTCAAAATCGAACAATATCTAATCAACTTGTATCTATCACCTGTTCCAGGAACAAATCATCTTCGATGTTTTGTTTCTGCCTGACTCCTTAGAAAGGAGGTGATCCAGCCGCAGGTTCTCCTACGGCTACCTTGTTACGACTTCACCCCAATCACCAGTTTTACCTTCGGCGGCGTCCTCCTTGCGGTTAGACTACCGACTTCGGGTCCCCCCGGCTCTCATGGTGTGACGGGCGGTGTGTACAAGGCCCGGGAACGTATTCACCGTGGCATGCTGATCCACGATTACTAGCAATTCCGACTTCGTGCAGGCGAGTTGCAGCCTGCAGTCCGAACTGGGACGTTGTTTCTGAGTTTTGCTCCACCTCGCGGTCTTGCTTCTCTTTGTTTAACGCCATTGTAGTACGTGTGTAGCCCAAGTCATAAAGGGCATGATGATTTGACGTCATCCCCACCTTCCTCCGTTTTGTCAACGGCAGTCTGGCCAGAGTCCTCTTGCGTAGTAACTGACCATAAGGGTTGCGCTCGTTGCGGGACTTAACCCAACATCTCACGACACGAGCTGACGACA
>ERZ505841.146-NODE-146-length-23737-cov-6.94946_pt1 | contig 23737 bp, 19 predicted proteins | sample MGYA00513093_ERZ505841 | MGnify/ENA metagenome assembly ERZ505841
GTAGGGAGGGGGGATTCGAAACACCCCTCCCTACCTCTGGCCCGCGCGGAGCGCAAGCCGCTCGACCAAAAGAAAAAACCAGTCCCGCGCCACCGGCGCGAGAACCAGCTTAAAGAAAAAACCAGCTCTGCCTCTGGCCCGCGCGGAGCGCAAGCCACTTGACCAAAAGAAAAAACCAGCCCCGCGCCACCAGCGCGAGAACCAGCTTAAAGAAAAAAACCAGCTCTGCCTCTGGCCCGCGCGGAGCGCAAAGCCATTTGACCGAAAGAGAAAACTGCCCCCGCGCTACCGGCGCGAAATGCCGCTCAAAAAGACCTGACGAAAACTACAGCTTCCCTGCGCGAACGCAATTTTTCAAAGTACAATAACAATTAAGGATTCATTATAATGTCAATGTTAAATCACTTTTTCGATTATAAACCCGAAGTTCTGGCACTGGATGAAAAAGCCCTCGAGCTCTGCCAGCCCTACTTCAAGCAGATGGAGGACATCCGCGACTACAACCAGCTCAAGATGCTGAAAGCCTTTGCGGACACCCAGATGTCCTCCACCGATATGCTGGGCACCACCGGCTACGGCCTGTGGGACAGCGGCCGCGCCAAGCTCGAGCAGATCTTTGCCGAGGTGATGGGCGCCGAAGATGCACTGGTGCGCAGCCAGTTCCAGAGCGGCACCCACACGCTGGCCGTGGCCCTCTTTGGTCTGCTGCGGGCAGGCGATACCCTGCTGGCCGCCACGGGCCGTCCGTATGACACGCTGGAAGGGGTCATCGGTCTGGATGGCAAGGGCAAAGGCACCGGAACCCTGATGGATTACGGCATCAAGTACGACGAGGCCCCGCTGAAGGCCGACTTTACCCCGGACTATGAGCTCATCGCCCAGAAAGCCCCGGGCGCGAAGGTCTGCCACATCCAGCGCAGCCGCGGCTATCTGCAGCGCAACGCCTTCGACCTCGACACCATCCGCAAGGTCGCCGACACCGCCCGTGCCGCCAACCCCGACATCATCATCTTTGTGGACAACTGCTACGGCGAGTTCACCCAGAAGGAAGAACCCTGCCAGGCCGGTGCAGACCTCGTGGTGGGCAGCCTCATCAAGAACCCCGGCGGCGGCATTGCCCCCACCGGCGGCTATATCGCAGGCCGGAAAGACCTCGTGGAGCTCTGCGCCTACCGCCTGAACGCCCCCGGCCTCGGCAAGGAGCTGGGCTGCACCCTCGAGACGCCCCGCGATATGTATCTGGGCTTCTACTACGCCCCCGGCGTGGTCTGCGAGGCCATCAAGACGGCTATCTACGCCCAGTGCCTGCTGGAACTGGTGGGCAAAAAGCCCATCCCGCGCTACTGCGAGGCCCACAACGACATCGTCACCTGCTTTGATGCCGGTACGGCGGACGCCCTCATCGGCTTCTGCCGGGGAGTTCAGGCCGCAAGCCCCGTGGACAGCTATGCCGCCCCGGAACCCTCTCCGGAACCGGGCTACACCGATGAGGTCATCATGGCCAGCGGCAGCTTTACCCAGGGCAGCACCATCGAGCTTTCCTGCGACGGCCCGCTGCGTGAGCCGTATACCTGCTACCTGCAGGGCGGCCTGAACTTCGCCGCCAGCCGCGCAGGCGTCCTGCTGGCTGTGCAGAATGCGTATTTTAAGGACTGAACCTCTCAGTCACCTTCGGTGCCGGCTCCCCTCTCGAGGGGAGACTAAGAGGTGGATCCCAACACGGAGATCTGCGTCACCTGAGGCGGCACCGAGGCCATGATGGCGGCTGTCCCCGGCTCGAGCTTCTTCAAAGAGCCGGTCAACCACCTCATCCGGATGCATTTTGCCCGCGGCACCGACGTGCTGGACGAGGCGGTGCGTCGTCTGGCAAAGCTGACGGAGCTGCTGAAATATAGAAGTTTGCGTTTTTAATGCACAAGCAACAGCCGCAAACTGCATATCGCAAAGATGCAGTTTTGACCGGCACTATTTTTGAAAATTGCGATAAGAAAGAGGACATCATGCGATTTTTTGCGTGATGTCCTCTTTGGCTATAAAGCGATGAATCTTATCAGCGGCCTTGCCCGCTCAGTCTGTAAGTAAGGGGAGCCGCAGCGTGAACATGCTGCCCTTGCCGACTTCACTTTGCAATGTGATCTCGCCGTGGTGGAGGTGGGCCAGCTCCTGCGCGATGGTCAGGCCGAGGCCGGTGGAGTCGTGCTTTTTGTCGGCGGTGGTATGGAAGTATCGGTCAAAGACAGCGCTCTGGTCTTCCGGCGCGATGCCGCAGCCGGTGTCCTGTACGCTGACGCAGGCAGTTTCGCCCTCGGCGCGGCAGTCCACATGGATGCTGCCCCCGGCGGGAGTATAGTGGATGGCGTTGGTGACAAGGTTCTGGATAATTTGCTGTAACCGCACGCTGTCGCCCCAGACAGACAGAGGCGTGTCGGCGCTGAGATGGAGTTCGACGCCCTTCTGGTCGGCCTCACTCCGGCAGGCGGCGCAGACGACGGCGGCTTCTTCGTTGAGGGCGGCGCGGTCTTCGTTGAGCAGGATCTGCTTCTGCTCGAGCTTTGCCGCGAGGAAGAGGTCTTCCGTCAGCCGCCGCAGGAATTCAATGCGCTGACGCAGAGCCGGAAGCAGGGCCGGAAGGGCCTCGGGGGCCGATCCCAGTGTTTCCAGCCCGCCGCTGACGGCGAAGAGAGGGCTGCGCAGGTCGTGGAAGATGTTGAGCATCATGCTCTTGCGGGCCTCGGTCTCGGCGGTCAGCTCTTTTGTCCGCTCTGCCACCCGGGCGTCCAGCTCCCGGGCCAGCTGCTCGGTGCGGTCGAAGAGGAGAGCGAACCGCCGGCAGACGAACACCATGCAGCCGATGGCAAAGGGAAGGTCGTAGAGGCGGGCGCAGCGCAGCAGGTAGAAGGGGACAGACTCCACAAAAAGCACGCTGTCCAGCCCGGGCATCAGCGCCCAGACCCGGAAGCCGGTGGTGACAGCACCGGGCAGGAGCATCAGAACGGCACCCTCATAGTCTGCGTTTACGGCGGCCATTAAGTAATAAAGGAAGATGCACATGCCCGCTACCAGCATCCCGACCCGCAGCGGGGGATAGCTGCTCGTGGACAGCGCAAAGAAGACGGCGCATCCGGCGGCAAGCGCAAGGAGCCCCCGCCCGGAGCGGGGCAGTTTTACCCCCAGCAGCCCTGCCGCCAGCAGTGCCGAGGCCAGCACAGTGAGGGAGAAGAAGGAGCGGAGGATGCGCTGGAGCAGACGGTTTCGGATGGCCGGGAAGAAGAAGACCATCAGCGCCCAGGCGCTCATAATGACGAGGTAGAGCAGGAAGTACCCCAGCTCCGGCAGGTGCTTATAGTGGTAGAGCGCCAGCAGCACCATCCCCATGGTCACAAAGGCCGTCAGAGCGATGAGCTGAGTCATGGTGCGGAAGCGGAATGCCCGGGAGGCGAAGGCGGAAGTCATCAGCCATGTCTGGGGGCTGCGGCTGCAGGTGAACACCAGCTCCACCGTCTCGCCGGGCGTGACGTCCAGTGCGTACAGCTCCCCCGAGCGCTCGAGGCTGGTGAGGCTCTCAGGGGCCAGCGGCACCGCTGTGTTGGTGACGCAGAGGGTGAGGGACGGGATGTCTTCCCCCGCCGTGAAAGTAAAGTGCCACTGGCCGGGGGCTTCCTGCCGCCAGCCGTCCAGCGCGATGCCCTGGGCGGCGTGTTCCGCCGTCAGCACGCTGCCGCTGTGCAGATGCTCGAACTGCGCGTTGCCCCAGATACCGGCCAGCACGATGAAGGCCGTGAGCAGGGCGGAGAAAATCAGAATGGGCCATTTTTGCTTCATGGCGATGCCTCCCCTTGTAGATGTGCAAAAAATAAGGTATACTATAGTATATCAAATCGTGCGAAAAAAGGGGAGGGCTGACAGGATGATCCGCGTATTGTTGGTGGAAGATGACCCCGTGATCCGCGACACCACATGCTATTTTCTGAAAAGTCAGCAGAATTTTGAGGTGGTCTGTGCAGAGACGGGCGGCGACGCTTTGAGCCATGCGCGGGAAAAGTTCGATGTCATCCTGATGGACATCCTTCTCCCGGACACCAACGGCGTGGACCTCTGCCAGCGTCTGCGCAGCTGGCACCACTGCCCCATCATCTTCACATCCTGTCTGGACGATACCGATACCATCGTCCGCGCGCTGGAAATGGGCGGCGACGACTTTCTGGCAAAGCCCTATCATAACAAGATCCTGCTGGCCCGCATCATGGCCAACATCCGCCGGGTGCAGATGGACGGCGCAGAGCCCAGCGTCAACGGCTACCACTGCGCGGCCTTCACGCTGGATGCCAACAGCCACAGCGTGGAGAAGGATGGCCGCAGCGTCCATCTGGCCGATATGGAATATCGCATCCTCACCCTCTTCGTCCGCTACCCGAACACCTTCTTCACGGCCAACGAGCTCTACCAGAAGATATGGGGCAAGGAAAGCCTCGGCGATGTGCGGACGGTGCAGGTACATATCCACAATCTCCGCAGCAAGATAGAGCCCGACCCGGCAAAGCCTGTCTACCTGAAAAATGTCTGGGGCAAGGGCTATGTCTTCCAGCCGGACGGCGGCAAGGTTTAAGAATCGTTTTGATGAGAGCGCCGACTTCTTAAGGAAACTTAAGCGGTCGGCGCTCTTTTTGGACTTGTTAAGCAAATAATTAACAAGAATGTCCGGAATTGAACCAAGAAATGGCCAGGATGTTTAAGGATTCTTAAAAGACAGACCCTTGAATTTGTGTTAAATTATTATCGAACGATGTGGGCGGCAGTGCAAGAAGGTCTGCCGCCGCACGGAGCTATGAGAAAGAATAGAGAAGAAGAAAAAGACACGAAGAAAGGAACCACGCAAAAATGAACAAGATCTCCCGCAAAGGTTTTCTGAAGATCGCTGCCGCAGCCGCCATGTCTGGTGTGACTGCCGGTGCTCTGGCTGCCTGCAATGCTGCCAGCTCTTCCACTGCTGCTTCCGGCGCAACCGGCACCTACATCCCCGGCACCTATGAGGGTACTGCTGAGGGCATCTCTTCTACCGTCAAGGTCACCATGACCTTCTCCGACAGCGCTGTGACCGACGTTGTGGTCGATACCTCCGGCGAGACCGCTTCCTACGGCGCTGCTGCTGCCGACCAGCTGCGTGAGCAGCTGATGGCTGCAGGCTCTGCTGAGATCGACGGCGTTTCCGGCTCCACCATCACTTCCGACGCTGTCATGAAGGCTGCCAAGAGCTGTTACGCTCAGGCCAGGGGCGAAGCTGCTGTGACCTCCGTCCAGCTGCCCACCGGTGACGAAAACGATTGGTTGGGCAAGGAGCCTGACATCGACGAGGCTGCCATCACCGAGACCGTGGACACCGACATCCTCATCGTGGGTGCAGGCAACGGCGGTATATTCGCTGCCGCCTATGCTGCCGCCAACGGCCTGAACTTCCGCGTCATCGAGCAGAACGGCAACGTGCAGGATACCCGTCACTGGTACGGCGCTATCGATTCTGCTGCCGCAAAGGAAGCAGGGGAGAAGCCCGCTGACCGTGCCAAGCTGCTGAGCGAGATCTCCCGCTACGCTTCCGGCAAGTGCGACCAGCGCGTTGTCAAGACCTGGATCAATGAGTCTGCTGCAATGCACGATTTCATGCGCAGCATTCTGGAAGATAAGTACGGCTGGACCTGCGATTTCACTTCCGGCGCGGAGGCAGCATGGCCTGCCGAGAACGCCGAGCACAACACCGATTACCTCTTCCCTGTGCAGGAACACAACTACATGGCCAGCGAGTCTGCCTCCGGCAAGCCCCGTAACGAGCTGCTGCTGGACTACATCCGTGAGCTGGGCTACGATGTGGACTTCAAGACCTCTCTGGCAAAGCTGGAGAAGGATGCCACTGGCCGCATCACCGGCATCATCGCCCAGAGCACCGAGGATGACCACTTCATCCGCTACAACGCCAACAAGGGCGTTCTGCTGGCCTGCGGCGGCTTCCCCGGCAACCCCTACATGATGGAGCAGCTGGATCCGCTGGGTACCTCCGTCACCACTGCCTGCTCCTACTCTCCGGCCGATAAGGGCTACGGTATCCGTGCCGCTGTCTGGGCCGGCGCAAACCTCGACAAGGAAGCTGCTCCCATGCTGTTCGACCGCGGCATCGTGGCTCCCGGCGTGGACGGCGGTTATGTGGCAAGCGACTCCGCTTTCGGCGGCAAGGCCTTCCCCGGCCCCATCCGCCAGTACAACCCCGGCACCCAGCCCTTCCTGAAGGTCAACCGCAACGGTGAGCGCTTCGCCAACGAGAGCAGCCCCTACAACGATATTGTTTACGCTGCTGCTCATCAGCCGGGCCGCGTCTACGCACAGATCTGCGACGCCAATGTTCTGGAGGATGCAAAGCGCTTCCACACCATCGGTTGCTCTGCCCAGACCCGCAACGGCGGCGAGAAGTATTTCCAGGGCAAGGTCGATGAGGCTGTTGCAGCCGGCACCCTGTTCGTCTGCGACACCATCGAAGAGCTGGCCGACAAGCTGGGCTTCACCGGTGAGGCCAAGGACACCTTCCTCGCTACTGTTGAGCGCTACAATGAGCTGTACGACAAGCAGAACGACGAGGACTTCGGCAAGCCCGCTTACCGTCTGAGCGCCATCCGCACCGCTCCCTTCTACGGCTGCTGGCTGGGTGCCTCTCTGCTGACCACCGAGCAGGGCATCGCCATCAACGACAAGGGTCAGGCTCTGGACAACGACAACAAGCCGATGCCCGGCCTGTATGTCACCGGCGATATGTCCGGCTCCTTCTTCGCCAACAACTATCCCTGCCTGATGGCAGGCGTGGCTATGGGCCGCACCCTGACCTACGCCATCAAGGCGATCAAGCAGATGGGCGGTCTGGAATAAGTCATCTCTCAGTGGACCCTGAGCGCATAAGATAAAAAGACACCGCAGAAGTGTGAAAGCTTCTGCGGTGTCTTTCTTTGTCGAAAACCCTCTATACACAAAACCACAAATGGCGGAAAAGTCTTAAAAACAGGCTCAGCACACGGCCCGATGGACGGGCAGCGGCTCCACGATGTCGGGATGGATGCCCTCACGGTAGTCGAGGTCGCCCTGGTCGAGGCCGCGCAGCAGCACCTCGGCGGTGGCGATGTTGGTGGAGATCGGCACACTGTGCATATCGCACAGCCGCAGCAGGTTCTGCTCGCTGCCGCTGCCGTTCCCGGCCTTGAGCGGGTCGCGGAAGAAGAGCACGAGGTCTACTTCGTCGCAGGCCACCCGGGCCGAGATCTGCTGGATGCCGCCCAGCTTCCCGGAGAGGTAGCAGTGTACGGGCAGGCCGGTGGCCTGCGCCAGCATCCGACCGGTGGTGCCGGTGGCAATGACTGTGTTGCGGGATAGGATGCCGCTGTAAGCTGTGCAGAACTGCAGCGCCAGCTCTTTGCGGGAATCATGTGCAAGAATAGCAATCGTCATAACGCTCTCTCCTTCATTCCAAGTATAGTGTTGTGAGTGGGCGGATATGCTCGGAAGAGTGTTCTCCGCAGTAAAACGGTCTGAAAAGTTGAAGTCTTGCAGAGAACAATTCTCGATAAACACACTAAACCGGTGAGATTGTGTCGAATCACACTCTCATTCTAAATTTAACCTGCAGAAGGCCCGTATGTCAAGAGCTTTATTGTGATTTTTGTAGGATAAAATGGTAAAAGTATGACTATTGCTTTGTGGAGAATGGAGAAAACTTGGATACAAGGAATTATTCTCGGATGAATTTGCAAAACTTTTTCAGCCAAAAGTGTGCTTGAGAGAAAAACGGTCCATCTCGATGAAACAAAAATACAGGCCGGGGCATTTGGCCCCGGCCTGTGGAGAAAATTTTTACCGAAAGGGGGATGCATCCCGGAAAAACCCGAAAATTACCGGGTCTGACCGTTGCCGTGGATGATGTACTTGTAGCTGCACAGCTCGCCGAGGCCCATGGGTCCCCGGGCGTGGAGCTTCTGGGTGGAGATGCCCATCTCACAGCCAAGGCCGAACTCTCCGCCGTCGGTGAAGCGGGTGGAGCAGTTGACGTAGACGGCGGCACTGTCCACTGCCGCCGTGAAGAGGGCGGCGTGGGCGTCGGTCCGGGTCAGGATGGCTTCGCTGTGGCCGGTGGAGTGGGCCGCGATGTGGGCGATGGCTTCCTCCACGCTGTCCACGACTTTCACCGCAAGGATGTAGTCGAGGAACTCGGTGTCGAAATCCCTCGGCCCGGCAGGGGTGCCGGGGATGAGGGCGGCAGCGCGCTCGTCCAGCCGCAGCTCCACCGGGTACAGACCCTTGGCGGTGCGGTCGGGGCCGAGGCGCTGGGCCAGCTTCGGCAGGAACTCGCTCGCGATGGCGCTGTGGACGAGGCAGACTTCCTCGGCGTTGCAGACGCTGGGGCGGCTGGCCTTGGCGTTCTCGATGATGTCCAGGGCCTTGGTTTGGTCGGCGGTGTCGTCCACGAAGATGTGGCAGATGCCGGTGCCGGTCTGGATGCAAGGGACTTTCGCGTTCTCGACGCAGGCACGGATGAGTCCGGCCCCGCCGCGCGGGATGAGCAGGTCCACATAGCCGACGGCGGTCATCAGGGCGTTGGCCGAGGCATGGGTGGTGTCCTCGATGAGGCAGACTGCTGTTTCAGGCAGACCGTTTGCCCGCAGGCCCTGCCGCAGGGTGGTCACGATGGCGTTGGCCGAGCGCCACGCCTCTTTGCCGCAGCGGAGGATGCAGGCATTGCCGCTCTTGATGGCGAGGGCGGCAGCGTCGCTGGTGACGTTGGGGCGGCTCTCGTAGATGATGGCGATGACGCCCATCGGCACGGCGGTCTTCTCGATGACGAGGCCGTTGGGACGCTCGATGCGGCTCAGCACCCGGCCCACCGGGTCGGGCAGGGCGGCAACGTCCCGGATGCCCTTGGCCATGGCCTCGATGCGCTGGGGCGTCAGGGCGAGGCGGTCCAGCATGACGTCGCTGATGTGTCCCTTGGCGGCGGCCATGTCCTCGGCGTTGGCGGCGAGGATGGCGTCCATGGATTCCGGTGCGCAGAGGGCATCAGCCATCCCGAGAAGGGCAGGATCACGGGTGCCGCTGTCCGAAAGGGCAACGGCAGTCTTGGCCCCGCGGGCGGCTTCCAGAATTTCCTGTGTGGTCATGTTATGCCTCCTGTCTGTGGGCCGCAAAGCGGGTGCCTGCGGCACGGCCCTCGGCGATGTCATAGAGCAGCTCGGGGTGGGCGCCGTTCGCGATGACCATGTCAGCTCCGCTGGAGGTCACCATCCGGGCGGCCCGGAGTTTGGTGGACATTCCGCCGGTACCCAGCGCCGAGCCGGCCCCGTCGGCCAGCGCCATCACCTCGGGCGTAATGTCCTCCACCAGCGGGATGAGCTTTGCGTCCGGGTGGGTGTGGGGGTTGGCAGTGTAGAGGCCGTCGATGTCGCTCAGCAACACCAGCAGATCGGCCTTGATGCAGCAGGTGACGATGGCGGCGAGGGTGTCATTGTCGCCGATGGAGGTGATCTCGTCGGTGGCGACGGTGTCGTTCTCGTTGATGATGGGCAGTGCGCCCAGCTCCAGCAGGCGGGTGAGGGTGTTCTGGATGTTCTCGCGGCGGCTGGCGTGCTCGACGTCCACGCCGGTGAGCAAAATCTGCGCCACCGTGTGGTCGTAGGCGCTGAACAGCCGGTCGTAGGTGTACATCAGCTCACACTGACCCACGGCGGCACAAGCCTGCTTGGAGGACATATCGGCAGGGCGGGCGGAAAGCGACAGCTTGCCCACGCCCATGCCGATGGCACCCGACGACACGAGGATGACCTCATGTCCGGCGTTCTTCAAATCGCTGAGCACCTTCACCAGCTCTTCGGTGTGGCGGATGTTCAGCCGCCCGGTGGAGTGGGCCAGTGTGGAGGTGCCGACTTTGACTACGATGCGCATAGATCAACCCTTTCCCATCTCTTTGGTCTTGTTGTAGGAGGCGATGACGGCGTCCATCACCGCGCCCCGCAGGCCCTTTTCTTCCAGCACCCGCACGCCCTGGATGGTGCTGCCGCCGGGGCTGCACACGGCGTCCTTGAGTGCGCCGGGGTGCTGGCCGCTCTCAAGCACCAGCTTTGCGCTGCCCAGGACCATCTGGGCGGCGTACTCCTGCGCCTTGGCACGGGGCAGGCCGCAGGCCACGCCGCCGTCGGCCAGCGCCTCGATGAACTGATACACCCAGGCCGGGCCGCAGCCGGACACGCAGCTGGCCGCGTCGATGAGGCTTTCCGGCACAGCGTCCAGCCGCCCGGCGGGGGCCATCAGCTTCAGGAACTCGGCCTCTTCCTCGGCGGTGACGTTGGAGGTGCAGTACTGGATCATACCGGCCCCCACCGAAGCGGGCGTGTTGGGCATGATGCGGATGACGGGGCAGTCGCCGCCCGCCATCTCCTGAATGCGGGCGATGGACAAGCCCGCCGCCATGCTGCACAGCACGAAGCGGCTGGGCCGTTCGGCCAGCGTGAAGCGGAGCGGTGCCAGCAGCTCCTCCATCATCTGGGGCTTGACGGCTAAGAAGATGAGGTCGCAGCGGCCCGCTACCTCGTCGTTGATGGTGGTGTTGCAGCCCAACTCAGCGGCCAGAGCCTCTGCCTTGGCGGCGGTGCGGTTGGCCAGCCAGACGTTCTGCGGGTCTGCCGCCTTGCAGACGGCCCGGGCGATGGCCCCGCCCATGTTGCCGCAGCCTAAGAATCCGATGGTATTCAGCATAAGAAAAAACCTCTTTCCCAATCAAAAGAACAGGGGAGATGCCCCCGCTGTGTCTCCATTGTAAGCAGGGCCGGGGGAGAAATCAAGAGGAAAGCCGGAAAATGTCAAAGCTTTTCGGAAAGCTTCTGATCGACGCGCTGCGGCGGCGCAGGCTTTTTTGCTGTCCGAATCTTAAGAAAACATAAAAAGTTCACGAAAATGTCGAAAAAGGTGCTTGCACCTGCACGGGCGGATGAGGTATCATAATAGATAGAAGTCGGGAAACTCCGCACAGAACGGGGCAAACGCGAAAGGATGGGCATTCTCGTGGCACAGACGACAAAACGCGCGCTGGAAGCATCGCTCAAAAAGCTGCTGCTCCGCAAGCCGCTGAATAAGATCACGATAAACGACATTACCGAGGACTGCGGCGTGAACCGCATGACCTTTTACTACCATTTCAAGGATATTTACGACTTGGTGGACTGGATCCTGGTGGAGGATGCCACAGAGGCACTGGAAGGCCATCAGGACTTTGAGACGTGGAGCGACGCCTTCCGCGATATGCTGGAAAAGGTGCAGGCCAACCGGGTGCTGGTGCTGAATGTCTACCGCTCCATCAGCCGGGAACAGGTGGAGCAGTACCTCTATAAAATGCTTGACCCTCTGCTGCGGATGTTTATAGAGCGTGAAAACATCCCGGTGAAGGAAGAGGACAAGCAGTTCATCATTGATTTTTATAAGTATGGCTTTGTGGGCATGGTGCTGGAATGGATACGCCGCGATATGAAGACCGAACCAGCCATCATGGCCGAACGGCTCAACACCATGATGCACGGAGATCTGAAGCGGGCGCTGCTGCGCTTCAGCACCGACGGCAGAGCATCAAAAATCGACGACTGATAAAAATCTGAACAAGCAGAGCAGGATGATAGAAAAACTATCACCCTGCTTTTGTTGTTTATAGAACCTTTGTCGGAAAAATGTTAAAGTATTGTCAAAACAAAGGGCCGGCAAAGCCCCACACAAGGAGGCAGACTTTTATGAGTATCGCGTTGGAGCCGTTGAGCCATAAGGTACAGCGTACCGCTGTCGGAACGATGGTGGATGCGGCACTGGCTCATGTCAGAAAAGACCGTCAGAAGGCGTTTGCCGAGATGGTGGACGTCGCAAAGCAGTTCTATGGCGACTCGTTCAGCGAGGAGACGTATGAGCACGCCCGCGCAGTGCTGACCGATGCGGACAGCAAGTGGTCAAAGCTCATCAACTGTGTGCTCGACCAGACCGCGCCCAGCGTGGCACGCACCACGGCGCTCAACCTTGGCTATGAGGCGTTCTTCCGGGGGACAAAGACCATCCGCGAGAACCGCACAAAGTACCACTGCAATATCCCGTGGCTGATCCTGTTCGACCCCACTTCGGCTTGCAATATGCACTGCGTGGGATGCTGGGCGGGCGAGTACGGCCACAAAAACAACCTCAGCTTTGAGGATATGGACAAAATCATCACCGAGGGCAAGGAGCTGGGGGTCTATCTCTATATGCTCACCGGCGGCGAGCCTCTGGTGCGGAAGGCGGATATTCTCCGTCTGGCGAAAAAGCACAACGACGTGCAGTTTGCGATCTACACGAACTCGACCCTCATCGATGAGCCGTTCTGCGAAGAGGTCGTAAAACTGGGCAATATCGCCTTCATGCTCTCGATCGAGGGAACTCCCTCTACCAATGATGCCCGGCGGGGCGACGGCCACTATGCCGCTGTCATGAATGCGATGGACTTGCTCAAGGCCCACGGGATCCTTTTTGGCACCTCCATCTGCTATACCAGAGACAATCTCGAAGCCGTCACCAGCGACCACTTTATGCGGATGCTCTGCGACAAGGGCGCGCATTTCGGGTTCTACTTCCACTATATGCCGGTAGGCAACGAGGCCGCGCCGGAGCTGATGCCCACGCCTGCTCAGCGCAAGTACATGATCGAGCGCATCCGGTATCTCCGCTCCGAAAAGAGTGATATTCCGTTCTATCCGATGGATTTCCAGAACGATGGCGAGTTTGTGGGCGGATGCATCGCAGGCGGACGAAACTATTTCCATATCAATTCGGCGGGCGATGCAGAGCCGTGCGTCTTCATCCACTATTCCAACGCCAACATCCGCGACAGCAGCATCCTCGATATTCTCCGCAGCCCGCTCTTCATGGCCTACCACAACGGCCAGCCCTTCAATAAAAACCACCTGCGTCCCTGCCCGATGCTGGAAAACCCCGAGCTTCTGCGCCAGATGGTGCATGACACCAGCGCTCACAGCACTGATTTGCAGTCGCCCGAGAGCGTAGACCATCTCTGTGACAAATGCGGTGCATATGCTGCCGACTGGCAGCCTGTGGCCGACGAGATCTGGTCGCACGTCACCCTCAGGGAGAGCCGGTACGAGAATTACAAGGACTGGAGACCGGCGCATTCCACTGCTCACGCGAAATGACGTTATCGGTCTTTCAAGGATAAAATTGCGCAGAAAAGCCCCCATCTTCACCGGCTGAGGCAGCCGGGAGGATGGGGGCTTTATCCTATTATTTTATTCTTCGCCGGGATCAATATCGATCTCGGTTTCCGTTCCTTCATCTTCCATAGGCGCGGGAGCCGGGTCGCCGGGATCACCGAACTCGTCGTGGTAGACGGTCATCTGGTCGAGCTGGCCGTTGCGGCGCAGGCCGTGGAAGACCAGCTTCTTGATGACGTCATAGATGACGGCAAACAGCGGCACACCCACGATCATGCCCGCGAAGCCCCACAGACCGCCGAACAGCAGGATGGAGAAGAGCACCCAGAAGCTCGAAAGGCCGGTGGTGTTGCCCAGGATCTTCGGGCCGATGACGTTGCCGTCCAGCTGCTGGAGCACCAGAACGAAGAGCACGAACCAGAGGGCCTTGATGGGACTCTGGATGAGGATGAGCAGCGTTGCAGGCACGGCACCGATGAAGGGGCCGAAGAAGGGGATGACGTTGGTGACGCCGATGATGACCGACACCAGCAGGGCGCTGGGGAACTTGAAAATCAGGCAGGCGATATAGCACAGAACGCCGATGATGGCAGAATCCAGGATCTTGCCGTTGATGAAGCCGCCGAACATCTTGTCTGCGTAGAGGACTTCCTCCTGGATGAGCTGCGCCCAGTGGGGCTTGACGACACTGTAGAGGATCATTTTGGCCTGTTTGATGAACTTTTTGCGGCTGGCCAGCAAATAAACGGCGACGATAAGGCCGATGAGCAGATTCTTGAACCAGGTCACCACATTTATGACGCCGACGCCCACACCGCTCAGGATGCCTTGTATATTCTGCAGCGAGGGGAGCAGGGTGGTGCGCAGAGCGGTCAGATTGTCAGCAATGACATCGTAGGCATTGTTGAAATAGCCCATCAGTGTCTCATTATCCAAGAAGACTTCCTGTGTGTTCACCCACTGCATGAACCGGGTGATGCTGGTCTGCGCGGTGTAATAGAGGGAGGTGACGCTTGTGATGAGCTGCGGCACCACCATCATCACGAGGGCGTAGACCACCAGCACACCGAACAGCAGCGTCGCCGCAATGGCAAGCATATTGGCCATGCTGTGGAGCTTTTCGGGGAAGATGCGGTGCAGAAAGCCCTCAATGGTGTTGCACACCGGCTTGAGCAGATAGGCGATGACGGCACCGTAGATGAAGGGCATCAGGATGCCGGTCACCTTGGAGACCGCGTCGCCGAACCCGTCGAAGCGGTAGATGAAGAAGAAGAACAGGATGCTTAGACTTATCGCACCAAAGCCCGCGAGCATTCCGTAGAGATAGGGCTTGATGTGCGGCTTTTTGTCCATCATGTGTGACTCCATTCCTGCCGCAGACGGCAGGAGCCGGTACGGCGATGTTTAGATTTTGTTGCTGCGGCGCCAGATGTGCAGCTTCTCGGCCTCTTTGATAAGCTCCTCGCGGAAGTCGGGGTGTGCCACATTGATGAGGGCCTCGGCCTTCTCCCAGGTGGTCAGACCCTTGAGGTTGACGCAGCCGTATTCGGTGCAGAGGTAATGCAGATTGGCGCGGGTATCGGTGATGATGCTGCCGTTTTCCAGCGTGGGACGGATGCGGCTCTCGAGCTGACCGGTCTTCTTATTAAAGAAGGTAGAGGACAGGCAGATGAAGCTCTTGCCACCCTTGGAAAGGTATGCGCCCAGCACGAAGTCCAGCTGGCCGCCTGCACCGGAAATGTGCTTGACGCCGGCGCTCTCCGCATTCGCCTGGCCGAACAGGTCGATGTCCACCGCATTGTTGATGGAGATAAAGTTGTCCAGCGCGGAGATGCTGCGGATGTCGTTGGTGTAATCGACGGGAGCAGACATGCACTCGGGGTTGTCGTTGAGGTAGTCGTACATCTTCTGGGTGCCGGCACCGAAGGCGTAGACCTGACGGCCCTTGTCCAGCTGCTTGTGCGCGCCGGTGATCTTGCCGGCCTTGGCGATGTCCACGAAAGCGTCAACATACATCTCGGTGTGGACGCCCAGGTCCTTCAAATCGCTCTGGGCGATGAGGCTGCCGATGGCGTTGGGCATACCGCCGATGCCCAGCTGTAGGCAGGCACCGTCGGGGATCTGCGGCACGACGAGGTTTGCGACCTTCAAATCGACCTCGGAAGCGGGGCCGGCAGCGGCCATCTGGCCGATGGGCGGATTGTCGCCCTCCACGATGCCGGTGACCTGGGAGACATGAACACAGTTCTCCATACCGCCGAGGCAGCGGGGCATATTGGTGTTGACCTCCACGACGATCTTCCTGGCCTTCTCACAGACGGCACCCAGATGGGAAGTGCTGGGGCCGAAGTTGAAGTAGCCGTGCTCGTCCATCGGAGTCACCTGGAAGACGGCGATGTCCAGCGGGTCGGGACTCTCGCGGTAGTAGCGGGGCAGCTCCGAATAGCGGATGGGGGAGTAGAACGAGAAGCCCTGTGCGATGGCTTTGCGTTCGATGCCGCCCATGTGCCAGCTGTTCCAGGTCATGTGGGCGGCGGGGTCGTCGATCTGGAAGATCTCAGGCACCCACATCAGGATGCCGCCGCGGAAATTGACGTTTTCCAGTTCGGGCAGGCGCTTGGCAAGGGCGGCGTCCACGGCTACGGGGGTGTTGACACACCAGCCGTAATCCACCCAGTCGCCGCTCTTGACCAGAGAAGCAGCCTGCTCGGCAGTCATCTTTTTCTGGGCATACATTTCCATGAAATCCATTATAAACCATCCTCTCCTTTAAGAACATAAAAGAATTGTAAATTTATTATTTACAATTCTACGGGACAAAATCTTAGCCGGAAATTTACCGTTTCTTCCCAGTCCGGACACTGTCTTATCACACCCCGGCGGTATCCTTGGGGTCGGCAGGGCAGGAGCTTCCGGCAGCGGCACATCTGTACAGCTTAGTTATAACATTAACAAACATGATAATCAAGCCCTCTTCCGCGAAAAAATACCTCACGGGACAACTTGACTAAAATTCTTAGGTATTTGTGGTGATTGTTTGGTATAGCAAAAACAATTTTTTTCGAAAAAGTACTTGATAAAATTTTGACGATATGGTTTACTAAGGGTGTACCAAGACGATGCGCCCCCAGTGTAACGTTAATTGACTAAAAATTAACGATATTGTGGTGGCGATGCGGCCTGGTACTTGAAGCAGAAACTGAAAAGTGCTATCATGGCAACACCAAATGCGCTTTTCCAAAGCGCGCAAATAAAGGAGACCATACCGATGGCAACAGCAGTTTACCCCGGGTCCTTCGACCCGGTCACGAGAGGACATCTCGACATCATCAAGCGGGCTGCAAAGATAAACGACCAGCTCATTGTAGCAGTGCTCATCAACAGCGCAAAGAACCCTCTGTTCACCGTAGAAGAACGGGTGGCGCTGCTGCGGGAATGCTGCAAGGACATCCCGAATGTGACGGTGGAGAGCTTCGACGGCCTGACCGTGGAGTTCGCCAAGAAGCGCCACGCTTCGGTGATGGTGCGGGGCCTGCGGGCGGTGACGGATTTCGAAAACGAGATACAGCTTGCCCAGACGAACCACGCACTGATGCCCGGTATCGAGACGATGTTCCTTGCCACCAGCATCAAGTGGAGCTACCTTTCCTCCACCATCGTCAAGGAGGCTGCCCGCTACGGCAGTAACATCTCCAAGTTCGTGACGCCCAACGTAGAGGATGCCATCCACGCCAAAGTGGAGCAGCTCCGGGCGGAAGGAAAGACGCTCTGATACCTTTTATAATGCAGAAAGCCCCTCGGGCTTTTTGATAAATAGTTTTGCGAAACCCCGAAACATATAAATTCAGGAGGCTATTAACATGAAGAAAATCGTTATCGCATCTGCTTGCCGTACCGCTATTGGTAAGTTTGGCGGCACCCTGGCAAACGTCCCTGCTGCAGAGCTGGGCTCCATCGTCATCAAGGAGGCCCTGGACCGTGCTAACGTGAAACCTGAGCAGGTCGATCATGTTTACATGGGCTGCGTCATCCAGGCTGGTCTGGGCCAGAACGTCGCTCGTCAGGCTTCCCTGAAGGCTGGCCTGCCCATCGAGACTCCTGCCGTCACCGTCAACGTGGTCTGCGGCTCCGGTCTGAACTGCGTGAACATGGCTGCTCAGATGATCGAGGCCGGCGATGCTGACATCGTGGTCGCAGGCGGCATGGAGAACATGGATATGGCTCCCTTCGCACTGCAGAAGGCTCGCTACGGCTACCGCATGGGCGCTCCCATGGGCAAGAGCGAGATCGTGGATACCATGGTCAACGATGCTCTGTGGGATGCCTGCGGCTTCAACAAGCACATGGGCATGACCGCTGAGAACGTCTGCACCAACGAGACCTATCAGAAGAAGTACGGCTACAGCCCCATCACCCGCGAGATGCTGGACGAGTTCGCTTACAACAGCCAGCTGAAGGCTGACAAGGCCCTCAAGGACGGCGCTTTCAAGGATGAGATCGTTCCGGTTGTCATCAAGGGCAAGAAGGGCGATACCGTGTTCGATACCGATGAAGGCCCCCGTCTGAGCGCTCCCGAAGTGCTGGCAAAGCTGAAGCCCGCCTTCACCAAGGACGGCATCGTCACCGCTGCAAACTCCTCCGCCATCAACGATGGCGCAGCTGCTCTGGTCATCATGAGCGAAGAGAAGGCCAAGGAGCTGGGCGTGAAGCCTCTGGCTACCTGGGTCGCAGGTGCTCTGGCAGGCGTCGAGCCTGAGGTCATGGGCCTTGGCCCCATCGCTGCTACCAAGAAGGTCATGGCTAAGACCGGCCTGACCGTTGCTGATATGGACCTGGTCGAGGCCAACGAGGCATTCGCAGCACAGTCCATCGCAGTCGGCGAGGCTCTGGGCTTCGATAAGGACAAGCTGAACGTCAACGGCGGCGCGATCGCTCTGGGCCACCCGGTCGGCGCTTCCGGTGCTCGTATCCTCGTCACCCTGCTGTACGCTATGAAGCATCGTGGTGCTCACAAGGGTCTGGCTACCCTGTGCATCGGCGGCGGCATGGGCTGCGCAACCATCGTCGAGATGGACTGATCTCCCTTTGAAGGGTCGCTCCGGATATTGATACAGCCCGGACAGCGGGCGAGACCGGAGACTTGCCCCTTGTCCGGGGCTGTTTTGAATAAGATATAACCTGAATGGAGGTTTTCACAATGGCATTTGTAAAAACCGAGGTGCAGGGCGCAGTCGAGATCATCACCATCGACCGCCCGAAGGCACTGAACGCCCTGAACCCCGAAGTTCTGGCAGACCTGAAGGCTGCTTTTGAGGCAGTTGACCAGTCCGCCATCCGCTGCATCGTCCTGACCGGCGAAGGCGACAAGAGCTTCGTGGCAGGCGCTGACATCGGCTCCATGAGCACCATGACCAAGGCCGAGGGCGAGGCTTTCGGCAAGCTGGGCAATGATGTGTTCCTGATGATCGAGAGCTTCCCCATCCCCGTCATCGCAGCCGTCAACGGCTTTGCACTGGGCGGCGGCAATGAGCTGGCTATGAGCTGCGACATCCGCATCTGCTCCGACAACGCTGTGTTTGGTCAGCCGGAAGTCGGTCTGGGCATCACCCCGGGCTTCGGCGGCACCCAGCGTCTGGCTCGTCTGGTCGGCATGGGCATGGCAAAGCAGCTGGTCTACTCTGCACTGAACATCAAGGCGGACGAGGCCTACCGCATCGGCCTGGTCAACGCAGTGTATCCGCAGGCTGAGCTGATGGAGAATGTCCTGAAGCTGGCCAACAAGATCGCCAAGAACGCTCCCATCGCCGTGCGCAACTGCAAGAAGGCGATCGACGACGGCATCAGCCTCCCCATCGAGAAGGCTGTCGAAGTCGAAGAGAAGCTGTTCGGCGACTGCTTCGAGACTCATGACCAGAAGGAAGGCATGGCCTGCTTCCTGAGCCGTGAAAAGCCGAAGCCCAAGGCAGTGTTCACGAACAACTAAAGGCCAAGCGGTAGCTTTGGACAGGCCATGCCGTCAAGAAGGGGCCCCCGCGAAAGCTTGCGCAGCAAGATTTTGTGGGGAGAAGGAGGTACTACGGAACAGAGTGAACAACAGCAGTGATGCTGTTGCGAACGAAGTGGAGTCAGTACCGACGCGGCCTGCTTCCTGAGCCGTGAAAAGCCGAAGCCCAAGGCAGTGTTCACGAACAACTAAACTAAACCATAACGCCTCTGCAGCGCCTCCCCGGAAAGGGGAGGCACGGAGAGGCACTACATTCAGAAGATATAATAAAGGAGAGATTTCTCATGAAGATCGGTGTTATCGGTGCTGGCACTATGGGCCAGGGCATCGCAAAGGCATTTGCTCAGGTCGAGGGCAACACGGTTGCTCTGTGTGACATCAAGCAGGAGTGGGCCGAGAATGGTCTGGCAAAGATCAAGAAGGGCTATGAGAAGCTGGTCGCTAAGGGCAAGATGACTCAGGAGAAGGCTGACGCTATCGTCGCTGCTATCACCCCGGGCCTGAAGGAAGATCTGTGCGCTGACTGCGACCTCGTCGTTGAGGCTGCTTTCGAGGATATGAAGGTCAAGCAGACCACTTTCGGCGAGCTGGATAAGATCTGCAAGCCCGAGTGCATCTTCGCTTCCAACACCTCTTCTCTGTCCATCACCGAGATCGGCAAGGGCCTGAGCCGTCCCATGATCGGTATGCACTTCTTCAACCCCGCAGACCGCATGAAGCTCATCGAGGTCATCGCAGGCTGCAACACTCCCGCTGAGACTGTCGAGAAGATCAAGGAGATCTCCGTTGCCATCGGCAAGAGCCCCGTTCAGGTCAACGAGGCTGCCGGCTTCGTCGTCAACCGCATCCTGATCCCGATGATCAACGAGGCTGCCTTCATCAAGATGGAGGGCGTTTCCAACATCGCTGGCATCGACACCGCTATGAAGCTGGGTGCCAACCACCCGATGGGTCCCCTGGAGCTGGGCGACTTCATCGGCCTGGACATCTGCCTCGCCATTATGGACGTCCTGTACAAGGAGACCGGCGACAGCAAGTATCGTGCATGCCCGCTCATCCGTAAGATGGTCCGCGGCGGCAACCTGGGCTGCAAGTCTGGCAAGGGCTTCTACGTTTACAACGCAGACCGCACCAAGACCCCTGTCGACGAGCTGTAAATTAGTTTGAAATTTCTCTCGGTCGTCCCGAAGAAAACGGCCGGGAGGAATTTGTTTGCACAGGACATGAGTGTAGCTGCCCTGTGCTGAAAGAAAAACATCCGTTAGGAGGATATAGCGATGGATTTTACTCTGTCCAAGCAGCAGCAGATGGTGCAGAAAATGTACCGCGAGTTTGCTGAAAACGAAGTCAAGCCTCTGGCAAAGAAAGTCGATGCCGAAGAGTATTTCCCCAAGGAGACCGTCGAGAAGATGGGCAAGCTGGGCATGATGGGCATTTACTTCCCCACCTCCGTTGGCGGTGCAGGCGGCGACGTCCTGTCCTACGTCATGGCTGTTGAGGAGCTGAGCAAGGTCTGCGGCACCACTGGTGTTATCGTTTCCGCACACACCAGCCTGTGCGCAGCACCTATTTATGAGAACGGCACTCCCGAGCAGAAGGAAAAGTATCTGCCCAAGCTGTGCAGCGGCGAGTGGCTGGGTGCTTTCGGTCTGACCGAGCCGGGCGCTGGTACTGACGCTCAGGGCCAGCAGACCACTGCTGTGGAAGATGGCGATCACTGGGTGCTGAACGGCTCCAAGATCTTCATCACCAACGCAGGCTACGCTGACGTGTTCATCGTCATCGCTGTTACCGATAAGGTCCTCGACAAGAAGGGCCGTCCCACCAAGCTGTGCTCCGCCTTCATCGTGGAGCGTACCGACCCGGGCTTCTCCGTCGGCAAGGCTGAGGATAAGATGGGCATCCGTGGTTCTTCTACCTGTGAGCTGATCTTTGAGGACTGCCGCATCCCGAAGGACCGTATGCTGGGCGTGCGCGGCAAGGGCTTCCAGCTGGCTATGGCTACTCTGGACGGCGGCCGTATCGGTATCGCTTCCCAGGCTCTGGGCATCGCCGAGGGCGCTCTGCAGGAGACCGTCGCTTACGTCAAGGAGCGCAAGCAGTTCGGCCGCAGCATCTCCGCTTTCCAGAACACCCAGTTCGAGCTGGCCGAGATGAAGGCCCGTATCGAGGCTGCAAAGTATCTGGTCTACGCTGCCGCTCTGAAGAAGCAGGAAGCTATGAATGGCGCAAAGGTCCGCTACAGCGTCGAGGCTGCTCAGGCTAAGCTCATCGCAGCCCGCACCGCAAGCGACGTGACCCGCCGCTGCCTGCAGCTGTTCGGTGGCTACGGCTACACCCGTGACTACCCCATCGAGCGCATGATGCGTGATGCCAAGATCACTGAGATCTACGAGGGCACCAGCGAAGTGCAGATGATGGTCATTTCCGGCGCGCTGCTGAAGTAAGGGAGGCAAGATTTACAATGAAAGCAATCGTTTGTGTAAAGCAGGTTCCTGATACCTCCGGTAAGGTGGCTGTCAAGGCGGATGGTACTCTGGACCGTGCCTCTATGGCAACCATCACCAACCCCGATGACCTGAACGCTCTGGAGGCCGCTCTGAAGCTGAAGGACGAGACCGGCTGCGAAGTCGTTGTCGTCACCATGGGTCCCCCGCCGGCCGAGGGCATGCTCCGTGAGCTGCTGGCCCGCGGCGCTGATAAGGCTGTTCTGGTCTCTGGCCGTGAGTTCGGTGGTTCTGATACCTTCGCGACCAGCCAGATCCTCGCTGCTGCTGTCAATAAGATCGGTGTCGGCCCCGAGGACGTCGTGTTCTGCGGCCGTCAGGCAATCGACGGTGATACCGCACAGGTCGGTCCTCAGATCGCTGAGAAGCTGCACCTGCCTCAGGTGACCTATGTTGCTGACATCCAGAAGGATGGCAACAGCCTCACGGTCAAGCGTATGCTGGAAGACGGCTACATGATGGTCAAGGTGCAGACTCCCTGCCTGCTGACCTGCATCAAGGAGCTGAATCAGCCCCGCTACATGAGCGTCAACGGCATCTTCACCTGCTACGACAAGCCGATGGAAGTGTTCGATTACAACGCTCTGAAGGACGATCCGCTGATCGAGGTCGATACCATCGGTCTGAAGGGTTCTCCGACGAACGTCTTCAAGTCCTTCACTCCTCCGCAGAAGGGCGCAGGCACTATGCTGACTGGCGACGATACCGCTGCACAGCTGGCTGGTATCCTGGCCAAGAAGCACCTGATCTGATGAAAGGAGCATAGGATTACAATGGCTGATTTTAACGAATACAAGGGCGTCTGGGTCTTCTGCGAGCAGCGCCAGGGCGCACTGATGTCCACTGATTTTGAGCTGGTCAGCGAGGCCCGCAAGCTGGCTGATGAGCTGGGCTGCGAAGTCACCGGCCTGCTGCTGGGCGACAACGTCGAAGGCATTGCAAAAGAGTTGGGCGGCTATGGTGCCGATAAGGTCATGGTCTGCGACAGCCCGCTGCTGAAGGATTACACCACTGACGCATACGCCAAGGTCGTCTGCGACATGGTCAACGAGTACAAGCCTGAGGTCCTGCTGATCGGTGCTACCAACATCGGCCGCGACCTTGGCCCCCGCTGCGCAGCTCGTCTGCACACCGGCCTGACCGCTGATGCTACCCATCTGGACATCGACACTGCAAAGTATGTCGAGTTCCTGAAGGAGAGCTCCACCATCGACCTGTCCAAGCAGAAGTTCGATTACGAGGACCGCAACCTGAAGATGACCCGTCCTGCTTTTGGCGGCCATCTGATGGCTACCATCATCTGCCCCCGTTTCCGTCCTCAGATGTCTACCGTCCGTCCCGGCGTCATGAAGAAGGCTCCCTTCGATCAGGCCAAGGCCGATGCCTGCCAGATCGTGAAGCCCGCATTCAGCCTGACCGCTGACGACATCAAGACCGAGGTCCTGAGCGTTGAGAAGGCAGCTGAGAAGCTGGTTGACCTCATCGGTGCAGACGTCATCGTCTCTGTTGGACGTGGTATCAGCAAGGACGTCAACAAGGGCATCGAGCTGGCTGAGCAGCTGGCTACAGCTCTGGGCGGCGGCGTTGTCGGTGCATCCCGTGCCGTCACCGATGCCGGCTGGATGACCGCTGACCATCAGGTCGGTCAGACCGGTAAGACCGTCCATCCCAAGATCTATGTGGCTCTGGGCATCTCCGGCGCTATCCAGCACACCGCAGGTATGCAGGATTCTGAGTGCATCATCGCCGTCAACAAGAATGAGTCCGCCCCCATCTTCGGTGTGGCTGACTACGGCATCGTGGGCGACCTGTTCAAGGTCGTTCCCGAACTCATCAAGCAGGTCGAGGCAGCAAAGGCTGCTCAGTGATCAGCTGAGAAATAAGGTCTGGGAGGGCAGCTCGAGAGAGCTGCCCTCTTTTTGCATTTTACTTTTATAAATATAAATAAGAAAGAAAACTCTATAGATCGGAAG
>ERZ505841.172-NODE-172-length-19943-cov-7.36525_pt1 | contig 19943 bp, 29 predicted proteins | sample MGYA00513093_ERZ505841 | MGnify/ENA metagenome assembly ERZ505841
TATACCGCCAGCAGCCCCGCAAATCAACGATGGCTTTGGAAAACCTTATGCCCCGACTTCCTCACTCTGCCGTTTGTCGGCATACTTGCGGAACACCTCATAAAGCTGCTGTTCCAGCTCTCGGCGTTTTGCCGCTTCCTGCTCCGGCGTGAACACCGGGGAGAGATTTTCCAGCGTGATTTCCTTTCCCTGAAAAGTCACGACTTCGGTTTCCTTTTTGTATCTGATAGTGGTACTTATAAAATCACCTTTCCTTTCCATGCTGCCGCTTCTGCCGTTTCAGTTCCGCCAGTATATCCGGCGGGATACGGTCAACCAGACGCTGTAAATTGTCCAGTTCGCTTTTCAGCTTTGCCCTTTCCATCGTATCTTTCATCTTGCCTTTTTCACCGGCTTTTGCCCTTGCTTCCAGCTTTTCGTTTTCCGCTAACAGGTCATTGATTGTGACCTTGTATTTTTTCAGTTGCCCGGAGAAATTCCCCATCTGCGGGAACCACTTTTTCAGCATGGAGAGGGCTTCCTCTTTTTTCTTTCCGGCGTTGAACGGGGTAATATCGCCCAGCGTGGCTTCAATGGCTCTTGCCTGTTTGGAGAGATTGACCGCCTGCTTGAACAGACGGGTGGGGATATGCTTCCTGCCTGTCTTGCTGGCGCTTTCCCCACGCTCCAAGTCGGGATATTTCTCCACCATATAAGCGTGAAAATCGTCCTGCCATTTTGTGAGGTTGGCTCTGTTCCCTATAATCTCCTTTGCACACAGGCGGTTGTCCTCTGTCAGCGGGACAAAGGTCAAATGCAGGTGGGGCGTTTTCTCGTCCATGTGTACCACCGCCGACACGATATTTTCCCGCCCTACCCGGTCAATGAGGAAGTCCGCCGCCCTCTGGAAAAATTCCTGTACCTCCTTTGGGGACTTACCCTTGAAAAACTCCGGGCTTGCGGTAATCAGCGTATCGACAAACCGGGTACTATCCTTACGGGTGCGGCAGCCAGCCTGTTCAATGCGGTTTTGGATAAAGTGGTAATAGCGTCCCTCTGGCTTGACAATGTGGAAGTTGTACTTGCTTCGGCTGGTGTCAATATCCGGGTTGCTGGCATACTGCTCTTTCTGCCGTTCGTGATGGGTTTCCAGCGGTCTTGCCGGGTTTCCCTTGTGCTTCTCAAACCGCAAAATTGCGTGTTGTGCCATCCTGCTCCTTTCCCCGTTCCTTTCCTATCCGGGGTTTTCCACAGGGAAAATCTCACAGGAATTAGCTCGGATAGGATTGGAATGGATTGAATATAAATCAATCTTTTTATCTTTGTATTTCTATATACCGTCCGGTTTCCGTACTTCCGGGGAGTGATTTCCATACTTCATGGGTATGGTTTTCAGTCCTCCGGCGTTCCATAACCGGATTTCTTGAAGTCGGTGTTTGAAACCGCTTCATAGGATTTTGGGTAAATGCGGTTGGGTTTTCCACAGCCCTGCTTCTGGATCTCCACCAATCCGGCATATTGCAGTTCCCGCAGGGTGTTCACCGCCTTTTGCCGCCCACAGCGGAGCAGCTCCACTACCTCATTGATGGGATAGTAGAGGTAAATCCGCCCATATTCATCTGCCCAGCCATTTTTCCGGGACAGGTCTGTCCGGCGCAGGATAAAGGAATACAGCACCTTTGCTTCGTTGGACAGGGGCGTGAATGTGGGGGCTTCAAAAAGGAAATTCGGAAGCCGGGTAAAGCTGGCCGCCTTTTCCGGCTGATGGATATAAATGGTGTTTGTCATATCGTGTTTGTGGACGGTTAGAAGCCTGTTTCCGGGGGCAGACGGTAGTTTCTATTGCCTGCTCCTGTTCTGTGCTTGCAAAGCCTTGTAAATCAAGGACTTTTCAGCTCCTAACTGTCCACACAAGACCTCCTTTTCCGTTCACTTTCTGTTTTCTGCCGCCTGTGAACTCTGGCGGCACAGTCGGGACAGTATTTCGCCCGGTTGGACTTTGGGACGAACACTCTGCCGCAGACCGCACAGCGTTTTAGCTCCTTATTCCGGAAAATCTCTGCTTCCAGCGTTCCGATTTGCGGCAAGACCGACCAGCGGAACCACTTACAGCAGACCGAGAAAGAAATAGTTTGGGGACAGGTGTGGGTGTCCCCATCGTCAAGGAGCATACAGTTCCCGTCCTCATAACAGCAGCACTCCCGGCGGATCAGGGCGTTTGCCTGTTTCCTCTGTGCCGGTGTCATGCGGTAAAGGGAACCATCCTGCCTGCGCTCTATGGGCGGCAGTCGTTTATATGGATTCTCTCTCATGTGTTCCCTCCATTTTTCCTTTGCCGTTCTCCCCGAAAAAGCTTCCTGCCCCATTTCTGCGGCGTGTTCCGGCGTTGGCACGCTCCCCGGACTTCGGGACATTTTGTCCCGAAGTGGCTCGTTGCGGTGCTTCCCCTGCCTGGGTATTCCTTTTCGGACGGTCATTCATTTTTCAAGGTGCAGCTCATCGATGAACTACCCTAAGTCTACACCTAAAAGACCGCCCGCCCCGTATATCCATAAGGTCGGAAATCAGCTCGGAAAACTCTCTATTTCCACGCTCTCGGAATTGTGGTAAAATGAAAGTACTTGGATGGCAATTAAAGTTTGAAAGGAGTGGCGATATGATTTCAACGAAAAATTTGTCTGGATTACCTGATGTAAATCGCCTAAAGGCTTTCTGCAAAGGGCTTGCAGCTTTGGACATCATCATGTTAGAGAAGGAATGGAGTTTCATCCGTCACTATACATACAATCCCATATGGAGAAAGGGAAAAGAAACATTTTGGGCTACCGATGGCAGTGAGCAAAGCATGATTATCATGTTCACATCTGAAGGCTGTGTTATCAATGGTGTAGATTCTGAACTTTACGATTGGGAAGAAAAACTCCCTCGGATAGAGGATTTGACAAATGGGATGCCTTCCGCTTTGCAAAAGCTCATGAATAGCAGAGAAGTCAAAAAGATGAAAAGCACTTTTTGCGTCTGGACGGAAGATGGCGTTGTTTGGCACTGTAATCCTATGGCTGGTGAGGACGCTTCCAAGGATTTACTCTCTATGATTGATGGTAATCCGCAGACCTATGTGGAATACGGGAAGTGGTTTTATCCCGCCGACCTGCCTTTGGAAGTTGTGCGCCAGCTTGCAGACGGGGTGCCGGTGACAAAAGAGATGATTGTTGCATTAAACCCCAAGCGTAGTGAATGGGACGAGATTAAGGCAGAATTAGATGAAATCGGGTATCTGAACAAACTTTGATATAACAGGTAACATAAACAGACAAGGAGGGGGAGTGCATGGAACTATCCATACAAGAACGATTGAAAGACCTGCGTGTGGAGCGTGGGTTGACGCTGGAACAGCTTGCGGAGCAGACGCACCTCTCCAAGTCTGCGTTGGGCAGTTATGAGGGGGATAATTTCAAGGACATCAGCCATTATGCCCTTATTGAGTTGGCAAAGTTTTATGAAGTGACTGTTGATTATCTGCTGGGGCGTTCTCAAACAAAAAATCACCCAAACGCCGATCTTGCAGACCTGCGTTTGAGCGATGATATGATTGAACTATTGAAAAGTGGGCGGGTGGATAATTCCCTCTTGTGTGAGCTGGCGGCACACCCGGATTTCCCCCGGCTCATGGCTGACCTTGAAATCTATGTAAACGGTATCGCTGGCAAACAGGTGCAGAGTGCAAACGCCATTGTAGACGCTGTGAGTACAACCATTATGAAGCAGCACAATCCCGGCTTGACCGACCCGCAGTTAAGACAGCTTATCGCCGCCCATATTGATGATGATAGTTTTTGCCGCTATGTGATACAGCAGGACATAAACAAGATAGCTCTTGACCTGCGGGAAGCGCATAAGGACGATTTTTTCAGCGTCCCGGAGGACAACCCACTGGAAGATTTCTTGCAGACCGTTGACGAAGCTGCCAGCCCAGACAGCGACCCGGAGCAAGCTGCTTTGGCGTTCATTTGCAAGCGGCTCAAATTGAATTTGAAGAAGCTATCTGAAGAAGAAAAGAAGTGGCTGAAAAAGATTGCACAGAAGTCGGACTTGCTGAAAAATCCAAAGCCACAGCGGGGGAGAAAATAGAGAACGAGAAATTGGAGGGAGTAAAGGTGCAGGAGGCAATTATAAAATTGAAACTTCTCGGTCAAATGCCAGACGCAGTGAAAGATGACCCTACAGTAGAAACCATCAACATGTATGACGAATTGCTCTCCAATGTAAAAACGCCATTGACAAGAGAAGAAGTAGGCGTATTGATTGACATTTTCCCCGAAGGTGGAATGTATGGAGTAGAGTGGGATTTGCTAAAGTTGGTAGAGTCTTATTTGATAGAAGCACCATCAAGTGAAGAGTATCGAAAATTGATTACTGCTTGTCCAAGTGAAGAATGGCGAGAAACTATGCAAGCCCGTTTAGATAATTGGGAAAACAACAAACAATAACTTGTTGGGGAGATAGCAAAGCCAGTCGAGCCAGTCAACGGTCAAGATGAACGGTGCATTTCATGCGCCGCCGTTGACAGCCCCGCCCGTCTTTGCTAATGGGCAATCAAGGCGGGAAAGCCCTAAAATGGCTTCCCGCCCATTTCTAAGAACTGATAAGTCAGATTTGCTGAAAAATCCAAATCCACAGCGGGGACGGAAGTAGAGAACAATAAATAAGAATTTACAGGAGGAAAATCAATGGAGAACTTGATTAAGTTTTTAGAAGATAAGATAACGGATAAAATGTCTGTGGAAGAAATAGTTGATGTTTTTGAGCAGATGTGCAGCACACCGCTTGAAGAAGATATGGTTTTATTTGAAACCGGAACATTTACTGCTTTTTCAAAAGAACCATTTTTTCAAATTTCATTAGTTCGACAGTTTTCAAATGATGATGAAGAGTTTTATCAAATCCATGTAGTCATCTTGTATAAGCCAACCGCTGAAAATAAAATTTTCAGCGAAACAACATGGGACGAAGATTTAGACGAAAATATATTTGACTATATCAGAAAATCAGCGTCGTTTGCTTATGCAAGAAATCATGAATACATCGAGGTAAAAATATATATGGACGAAACTTAACTTCTCATTTATCAGGGAGATAGCAAAGCCCTAAAATGGCTTCCCCGCCCATTCCAATTTTGAGAGAAAAATCTGTTTGCTTTTTGTGAGTGTGTCCACAAGTTCGGGACATTTTGTCCCGAAGTCCGGCGTGGGACGAGGAACGGGGGCTTTCATATACGCCCTGTCTGCTGACGAAACCAGCCCTGCGCTTGCGGCTCCACGACACGCAATCACAGCCCTGTTTTCCTGCTGCTTCAAATGCCCTTGCCCGACCCGGCGGCAACCTCATTTTCGCAGCAACGCCGACAGAGCGTATAACACACTACACTTTGCAAGCAAAGTCGTGTGCCAAGGGGCAAGCCCCTTTGGAAACCCCGGACAACAAAACAGGCTGAATATCTCGCACTTTTTCGGTGCTTGATACTCAGCCTTTATTTGTTGTCAGCAGCCCCCGTTTCGTGGTCTGCGTGTAGTTCCTTGTAAACTGACCTAAAGCGGATATGAAACTACAAAAGATAGAATGGCAGAAGGGCAGCCACAAGTTGTTTTTTATGATCTTTCCCAGCAGCAAATTGAGTTGTTGTATTCAGAGGAAAATATCGAATCCATCAAAGTAACTGAAACAGAAAACGGGTACGATGCTTCAATTACCATTGTTGATGCCACAAAAATGACGCAATATGGTTTTTCTTCTGCGGTCGATAATATATCTTCAAAATATGACATTCATCATGTAACAAGAAACGACTTATTCATGGATAGTTTGCCCAACGGAGGACTATTAAATCAGAAAAACATGGTTCTTATGGGGGTGGCAATCTTCATTATAATTGTGAGTGCTTTAGTAATTTACAATGTTTTCTATTTATCTGTTGTAAATCAAGTGCGGCAATTTGGGCAGCTTCGTACTGTCGGAATGACACAGCAGCAAACAAAGAAAATCATCCGCTACGAAAGAAAAATTTTATGTAGAATTGGGGTTCCGATTGGTCTACTGATTGGCGGCCTTGCTGGATATTTGTTGCAACCTGATGGTTGGGATTGGATCGCTGCGGTATTCTGGGGGATAATCATTAGTCTTATCATCAATTTCGTTGTAAAAGTATCGTTAAATAGACCTACAAAAATAGCCCTCAGCATTTCCCCGATCCTTTCCAGCAAATATATGATGGAACGCTTTGATTGTAAGGTTACTAACAAAGAAAAACGAAAATTATCTTCTTTGGGGCTAGCAATCATAAGCATAACATCACACTGGAAAAGCATTTTAGTTTCTGTGCTTTCTTTGGGCCTAAGCGGGCTTTTATTCGTCTTAGCTGCGACATACACCGCTTCCATTGATCCAGAGTCTATTGTAAAGAAAGATGTCTACCAGTATGGACAATTTGCGATTGAAACCACTGGTAAATACAGCGAGAAAGTTTCAGAGATTGAAAACTTCAAACAAAAGATAATGGAGTTTCCAAACATTAGCAATATAAAGCAAGTTGTTGAAACAGATATTAGTTGGGCAGGGAAAAATAGCACAGGCAAAGATCAACTTTCTATTATTACCGCTAATGACTTTGCTTCTATTCAGCAATTCAGCGAATCAGGCGATTTGGATTACCAACAGCTTGTTCAATCTAACCAGATCGTTGCTGTAAATGGTGTAGAAGGTATTTCTAAAGGCGATACAGTAGAATTTACATTTGGGGATGGCACCCAAAAAACTTATACAGTGGGAGGCATATTAGATGGTGATCTGTATTCAAATACAGCAATTTATGGCGGCTGGTTTTTAATGCCCACTGAATTGATAGCAGAAAATTCGGTTTCTTTTAATGTTTCTATTAGGTTGATTGTAAAGGCAAATGATACCGGATTGGAACACACCACAATATCTTTAGAGAAATTAGTGGATATGTCAGATGGATTAACACTGACGACTATGCAAGAAGCGATTGCTTCAAAAGAAGCTACTATAAGGCAGGTAGGAATATCTATCATAGGCGTAACACTATTCTTGCTGCTTTTTAGTATCATTACTTTCGCAAGTACAATCATTACAAATATAGCAACAAAAAAGCGGGAATACGCTATGTTTCAATCCATCGGTATGACTAGGAAACAAACAGAAAAAATGGCACTATGCGAAAGTTGTGTATTGGCGATAGGAAGCTTGATACTTACTCTGATATTGGGAATTATTTTAGGGCAGATATTGATAAAAGGCTTGATAAGTGCAGGGATTTTCTATTTGTCATATACATTTCCATTAGCATTGTTTACTGTATATTGCATTGTGGTGGTTCTGATTATTTTGATGATTACTATTTCCGCTTTTTACAGTTTACAAAAAACTCCGTTGGTTGAGAGATTACGGATTGTAGACTAAGGAAGTAGACCCAACTAATATAAAAGTGTCCGAGCGTTGTAACATTTCACCCCGATTTTCATTGAAATTTCTTAGCCGCTGTAACACTTCGCTGACATTGGGGTTTTACAATACCCTTATCAACAAAAGTGAGGAGGCGACGCAATGGAACTGACCCCGACCTTGATTTTGAATCTGGCGCTGCTGATCGTACCGCCCGTTGTCCTTGTGCTGGTGTTCCGGCAATGGCTGGCCCGGCACATCCGCTGGACGGTTGCCTTGACTGCCCTCTGTGATGTTCTCCTGTTTTGGGATGAACTGTTCTACTATGAGAGTTTCGGTCTGTTTGCTGTGCTGCTTCTGGTACAGTTGGCAGCCACTGGCGCAGCAGCGTTCCGCATTTACTGCAAACAAAGAAAGTAAAATACAGCCTCATTACTACTCTGGTAAATATCCCGGAACTGATTAGGCGGGGTGTTTTTTATGGAATAAAGTTGGATGGAATATTAGCGGATGAAATAGGCACTTCCTGTTAAAAGAAATTGGTCAGGATAGTAATTTTATTATCCCGACCAATTTTTGCTATTATGAACTTTTCTTAAACTATATTGCTTTTTGGAGCCTTGCATGTTATACTGTTATACACAACAGCATAACAGTTAAAACACACGGAGGATGCAGCAATGAAACTGATTATTTCAAATGTATCTGGCGTCCCCATATACGAGCAGATTAAACAGCAGATCAAGGCGGCTATTTTATCTGGCGAGCTTCAAGCCGAAGAAACTTTGCCCTCCCTTAGAACACTTGCCAAAGACTTAAAGATCAGCGTCTTAACAGTGACAAAGGCATACACAGAATTAGAGCAAGAGGGCTTTGTTAAAAATGTGCAGGGGCGTGGATGTTTCGTAATGGGGTCTGGTTCAGAACTGATTAAGGAGCAGCTTATTTGCAAAGTAGAAAACAATCTCACCGAAGCAATAAAAGCTGCAAGAATGGCAAATCTATCCACAGAGGAATTACATCGCCTTTTGGACATTTTAACGGAGGTAAAAACAGATGACTAATTATTTAGAGGTAACGAATCTTTCAAAATCTTTTGATTCTTTTCAGCTTCACAATATCAGCTTTACTTTGCCAAAGGGATATATTATGGGCTTGATTGGCCCGAATGGTTCTGGCAAAACAACGACAATCAAACTGATTTTGAATATGCTCAAGCGCACCGGTGGCACAGTCAAAGTGATGGGGCTGGATAATATCGCAGAAGAACAAAAAGTAAAATCAGAGCTGGGCGTTGTTTTCGATACAAATTATTTCAGTGATGATTGGAAAGTGTCGCAGGTTGAAAAATCCATTTCGGTATTTTATCCAAATTGGGACAGCCAGAAATTTGCGGATATGTTACGGAAATTTCACATTGCACCAACCAAAAAGGTAAAAGAACTTTCCAAAGGTATGCAGATGAAGTTAATGCTTGCCTGTGCGTTTTCATACGACGCCAAGCTGCTGATCCTCGACGAGCCGACCAGTGGACTTGATCCGGTTTCCAGAGATGAACTTTTGAAAATTCTTTCAGAGTATATTGAAGATGGCGAGCATAGTGTTTTGTTCTCCACCCATATCACAGGCGATTTGGAGCGTGCAGCCGATTATATTACCTACATCAGTTATGGCGAGCTGTACTTTACTGGCAGCAAAGATGATTTTGTAGATATGTTCCGCATTGTAAAAGGTGGAATTGAGGAACTGTCCGATGATCTGAAAAATAAGGCGGCTGGTATTCGTACATTCCCTACGGGATTTGAGGCTCTGATGAAAACCGAAGATATTAGCGGTTTCCCTAACCTGACCGTTGATCCTGCCACCATTGATGAAATTGTAGTGTTTACAAGCAAGAAAGGTGACGATTATGAGTAATATTTTGAAATCCACAAAATTAGATATTGCATTGGTAAAACCATATTTTAAGACGATTTGCTTTACCCTGCTCCTGCCGATTGTGTTTGCCGCAATCAATCGTTCTTTGCTGACAGGGGTATCATTTGCTATGTGCTTTATTGCCATGACGACGGGATATACCTTTTCCATCACAGAAAAAAACAGCATGGATCGTCTGTTTGGTATTTTACCTGTTCGTAAAAGCGAGCTTGTGATCGGACGCTATGTTTTTGTCCTTGCAATGGGGCTTCTTTCCTTGATTATTTCTTTGATTGCACAGCCGCTTGTCTTGAAAGTGCTGGGTGAAACAGTTGGCGTATTTGATATTGTAACTGCCGCTATTGCAGGAGTATTCTTATTTGCACTCTATACCGTGTTCCAGATTCCGGGATATTACAAGTACGGCTCAATCAAAGGACGGGTATTTATGTATATTCCAGTGGCCGGTTTTTTGGTGACTTTACTTCTTCTCTCTAAAATGCCAGCTATCGGGAACTCAATTATTTCAGTCGTTGAATCTTCTCCGATACTTCTCGTTTTCCTTGCGGTTTTTGCTATTGTCGTGATGTATGCGGTTTCAATCTTCTTGTCCATTCGGGTTATGAAGAATAAGGAAATGTGAGGTGATTGTATGGATTTCACAATTTTGGCAGTTGTGCTTTTGATTGGTGTTGGCGTTCCTATCCGTAATAAACTCATACGGAAATATCGGGATAAGAAAAAGAATGATCGCAATTCGGAGTGAACAATATGGAGAAAACAGAGTTCATCCGCTGCCCAGTCTGCGGGAATAAAACACGCGACAAAATTCGGGAAGATACCGTACTTAAAAATTTTCCTCTCTTTTGTCCAAAATGTAAAAGTGAATGTCTAATCGACATTGAACAATTAGACTTACGATTAGCATTATGGGAATACCGTCGTTACTAATGACAGTATTCTGTTTGCTTTATGAGAAAATGCTCAATGCTGGAATGGGCAATAAATTTGAATTTGACAAGGAGATAATAATGATACCAATTTCTGATATTCTCATCCGCTCAATTAGTGGGTATGTGTTTATGGTTCCAGTCTTCGTACTGTATTTCTTGTGGCTCAAAAAATTGGGGAGAACACAAAGTTTTCTCCATACCACTGCAGTGTTTGTTTTTGGTTATTATTTATTCGGACTTTTGACCGTCACAGGCATCGGCTTTACAAGCACAATGACCTTTCGCCCGAACATTTCTTGGACTCCATTTATCGGTATGATAACTGGGCCAATTGATACCATTCTGAATATTATTCTGTTTGTCCCGTTGGGATTTTTCCTGCCGCTGCTGTACAAGAAATATCATCACATGAAGACGGTTGCATTGACTGGCTTTCTGTTTTCTTTGGCTGTTGAAATTGTCCAGATGTTTGGCTGGGGTTCTTCCGACATCAATGACTTGATGACAAATACCGCTGGAGCCTGTATTGGATTTTTAGTTTATTGTCTGCTGTCAAGAATCTTGCCTGCCAATCTGAAAAAGCAACTTCAATCCAGCCGTGTCAATGCTGTGGCTGAAGTACTTCTCTTTGCTATTTGCACATTTGCCATTATGGTCACGGCTCAGACTTGGTTTGTCCATGATGTGCTGAATGTTCCATAAATTGTATCGGAAACAATCGGTCTCAGATATAAAAAAATAGTGTCTTCTGTTTGACACACCTGCAGACCGATTTTTCCGTATTGAACTTAGTCGCGTCAACGAAGCCACTACCTATGGAATTTCAATCTTTTCCTTCCTGTTATGCTTGGACAGATTGAATAATTCTCTTTGTGTTATATCTATTATTTTTAGGTAATAGTCCACAACGGCTTCTAACATGAAGGTACAAAAAATAAAAGTTGATCCTCAATCAACCCTATTATTGTACTCTTCAATTCATACTTTTCGATCTCAATGGTAGTATGGTTAGATAGACATCTGTTGCCGCTATCCCTTGGTAAGTTACCCGTTCAGCTTACCTACAAATTTAGAATACAATAAATGGCATCATTTGAACAGACTATATTTTTGGGATGAACTGTTCTACTATGAGAGCTTCGGTCTGTTTGCTGTGCTGATTCTGGTACAGTTGGCGGCCACCGGCGCAGCAGCGTTCCGCTTTTACTACAAACAAAGAAAAGGCTGAATAGAAAATAGGTATCATCAATCAAAAATATCATTGGAGGTATAACTTATGGAAAAAGAAACAATGGGAACTGTAATTTCAGTTATAAAACAATGGTGGTTAAAAGTGAATCGTAAACCTGCCCGCGTTCATGCGATGGATGGCGCAGCCTTTCCGCATATTATCAAGGTCAAATATACGATAGACGGTAAAGATTACATCTGCCGAAAATGGATTGGTGCAGGAAACAACGTTCCTGACAAGGGAACAACGATTAAAGTTACCTATTGGGAAGATAAGCCATCGAAAGCAAGAATTGAACTCTAATCAATAAATTTATTAAAATACGGAGGTGATGATGTGATGGGACATTAGCTGTTTTTGATATAGAAGAATCCGGCAAGCAGATTGGAGAAAAGTTATTTCTGCTTCTTAACGAGGAACAAAAGAATGCTCTAATGCAATATATTTTGGAACAAGGAGCCTGTCATGGAACGGTATTCAATTCCTGTCACACTTCCTTCGCAGCAAAGAAAAATCCTCTAACAGAAATACAGGAAGGCGAGCTTTATCTATGCCTGGAACACCGCACTGTCAGGGTTAGGGAACGGATGATCAACCTGACAAGTAAGGAGTTTGATATACTGGCATTGCTCATTGCCAATCCCAAACGTGTTTTTACTTACGAACTGATTACCGATTTGGTTTGGAAAGAGGATTGTGATTTCTATTCGAGAAAAGCGATTCATAATCATATAAGTAAGCTGCGTAAGAAGTTGCGCTTTGAACCGGATCTTCCAAACTATATTGAGAGTGTCGCCGGGATCGGCTATAAATTTGAACATCTATAACATGAGCCCACAAGGTGTTGTTTCCCCTTGTGGGCTTGCTTTTTGCAGCATATATTCTAAGAGCGGAATATGTAGAAAATTGCGAATATAAAGAGTAAAAAGCGAATATCTGCGGACTGATAAAGGAAACATAACCGATATAATTTTCTCCCAAGGAGGTATCAAGCAGCCGATTCAGGTTCCTCCTTGATGGGAGGAAATGCCTATGCGTCTATGCAACACAGATCTGCAGATAAACTGCTTTACATTCAGTCACCTATACGTCGTAGTCCAGCTCGTATGGATTGCGGCGTTTTTGGTTTCGACAAAGTTTGAGCATTTTCGCTGTCAACCTCCCGGAAAAATTTCATACTGCTGCTTTGGCGCGCCTGTTCTTTGTACGGGCGCGCTTTTTTGTACCCTTTTTTTAATCAGAAAGAGACTTAGACCTTATCGCTGCCGCAGCCCACCCTCTGATTTCGATTTTTGCCATCAACTCAAACATCGAAATTGGAGGAAATTACTATGAAGAAAATCAATCTTCGGGATTATTACCCGTATTATACACAGGACATGATCGTTGAGGTGCCGGATGAAGTTGCTTTGTTGCTTCGGGAATATATGTTGTTGGAAGAAGCCTATCGGATTCGTACATACCGCTATAAAGCATTTTACTTGGCCTTGAACTCCTTGATGAACTCGGTGACGAGATTGAGCAAGTCCTCTGCGGAAGCGTGTTCGTCCAGCGTCCCAAGCTGGTAGATAGTCTCCTCCGGGCAGGTCTTGCGGCTGGACAGCAGGTCGGGAATGGAGCGGTTTCGCTCCGTGTGCCGGATCTTGGTATTGCGCTCGTTCTGGCTTTCCACAAAATTGGAATATCGGTTCTCGTAGAATTGCCGTTCTACCTCCGAGAAGGTCGCTGCCAGATTGTCCGGATCTTACGGATCGAGAGCCGAACGGAAGCCGTGGAAGCAGTCCCAGTAGATGTTGCCTTTGGCTCGTTCCGGGTCGATGCGCTCACTGTTGGCAAGGTTGAAACTTCGGTCATTGTGTTTGGGGTTATAGGTGCCATGGGTCCCGGCTCGTCCGTTGTGTCGTGTTAATTTCAGATAGACATCCCTCCGTTTCAACATCTTGGCGGGGAGAACGCAGCAGCGAAGCTGCTGAATCTGCCGCCATTCTGCGCCAGATAATACCCAGTAGGATATGACGCACAGCATCATATCACTGGGCAAGGCGTTCTCCCTTGACTCCCTTCAACGGGCCATTTTGGCCCGTTGATTTTGGCAAGCTGGCGGTCAAAGATTTACGAATCCCTGCCCACCAACTTGTCCGGCTTTTTCAGTTGGCCAAAATGACCAACTGATTCTGTTACGGGTAGAATCAGGTTGTCCTCTTGTCAACCTGATTCTCAACGACCTTGAGGCGTTGCGGAAAAACGATGTGATCATTTTGACCACTTGGTTTTCCGTAACAGGTTGATGAATTTCCGTTCCCGCATTCGGGAGGAGATTGAGTTTCATTTGGCAGATGCGTTACGGTTAACCAAGTGCTCATTTTGAGCACTTGCAGCATCCGTAACACGTTTTCGATAGTCTTTTTGTCGGCAGGCATTGCTGCAATAACGGGCACCTGCACGTTTAGGCGTGAATTTTTCGCCGCAGCACTGGCAGACTAGATTCTGACGGTGCATTTGACAGTATTCCCGCTGCCGCCGACTGTTGGCCCGATTGCCGCACCAGTAGCTATGACAGTATTTTTTGGAACCGGACGTGGTGTAGAATACTCGACCACAGCCGCCGCAGATGATTTTGCGGATAGCGTATCCTCCGGCAGTAAAACCCGTTTTCTCATACGATTCTTTCAAATAATCTTGATTGTTTTGCTCCCATCCTTCATTTGTCATATACATGGAGATCCCCCTCTCTTTTCACTAGCGTTACGGGAAATCAATGTGGTCAATTTGACCACATTATTTTCTGGTAACTGAGAAATCAACGTTTAGCCGTTCTCCCTGCATGGATTTCCTACCCCCTTCCGGCAGCGTTTTCCGGCTCTCCTTTTCAGGGTCTTCGCCGTGTATCCCATGCAGACGGTCATGCGGTTTTCAAGGTGCGGTGCTGGATTTGGCAATAAAAATCGCCACACAACAACCTGAAACTGACCATCCTTTCCGGGATGGCCTTGGTTCGGGTTTGCTATGTAGCGATAAGAAAGTCAAAAACTTGCTCCGGCTCCTTTGGGAGCCGAGCTGGAACTCTAAATAAATATGTTAATGTAAATTGTTGGGATAGATTACCACAAAAATCGAGCCGTGTCAACAAAAAGTTTTGAAAATACGATACTTTCGGCGGTTTGTAAGAAAACGTAAGGGAAACTCTGGTAAAAAGAGAGAGCGCTGGATGACGCCAGCCCTCTTGACAAGGCAACAACAGCCAAAAAGTTTCATTCCCACCCTCAAACCATCTTCGTCCCGGTTTCGTCCCGGTTTGCAGAATGCCCTTGCAATTCGAAAGGAGCCGTGCTATAATGCCGCTGTAATTGAATCAGAAATCTTCAGGGCAGGGTGTGATTCCCTACCGGTGGTACAGCCCACGAGCCGTAAGGCATGATTCGGTGAAACTCCGAAGCCGACAGTACAGTCTGGATGAAAGAAGATACCAAGCGCAGAACCCGTACGGTCCTGCGCTTGTGGAGGCTGCTCTGGGATGCATTTGCATTCTGGAGCTTTCTTTTTTGCACAAGGATCCCTTGTGTTTTTTCGGCTTGCCCTGAACGTTTTTGTTCAGGGCTTTTTCTTTTGGAGGCAACACGATGAACGACAAAGACTATATGCGTCTGGCTTTGCAGCTTGCAAAAAAGGGTTGCGGATGGACATCGCCCAACCCGATGGTGGGTGCCGTGGTCGTAAAAGAGGGCAGGATCATCGGACAGGGCTGGCACCAGAAATACGGTCAGGCTCATGCGGAGCGCAATGCGCTGGCATCCTGCACCGAAGATTCGCAGGGAGCGACCATGTATGTGACATTGGAGCCGTGCTGCCATTACGGAAAGCAGCCGCCCTGCGTGGATGCGATTCTGGACGCGGGCATTCACCGGGTGGTCGTGGGTTCCGCTGACCCGAATCCGCTGGTGGCTGGAAAAGGAATTGCAATCCTGCGCGCACACGGCATAGATGTGACCGAAAATGTTCTGCAAGAGGAATGCGATGCGCTGAACAAGGTGTTCTTCCACTATATCACCACAAAACGCCCCTTCGTTTCCATGAAATACGCCATGACGATGGACGGAAAAATCGCCACATACACAGGCGCTTCCAAATGGATCACCGGGGAAATTGCCCGGAATCATGTTCAACGGCAGCGGCACCGATTCCGCGGCATTATGGTGGGAGTCGGAACCATTCTGGCAGATGACCCGCTGCTGACCTGTCGGATAGAGGGTGGCCGTGATCCTGTCCGGATCATCTGCGATACACATTTGCGGACACCGCTGCAATCACAGGTGGTCATGACCGCCAAACAGGTCCCCACCATTCTTGCGACCTGCTGCGGCGACCCAGAGAAGCAGGCGGCATATCAACAGGCCGGGTGCCGGATTCTTTTTCTGGAAGAGCAATGCGGTCATGTGAATCTTCTGCAACTGATGGAACAGCTGGGGCAGGAGCAGATCGACAGCATTCTGCTGGAAGGCGGCGGAACCTTGAACTGGTCTGCACTGGAAAGTGGCATTGTGCAGCAGGTACAGGCTTATATTGCCCCGAAGCTGTTCGGAGGAAGGGATGCCAGAACACCCATCGAGGGTGCGGGTATCCCGCTTCCGGATGCTGCATTCCGCCTGAAGAACAGCCGATTGGAACAGCTTGGCAAAGATTTCCTGATCGAAAGTGAGGTGGAGTACCCGTGTTTACCGGAATCGTGGAAGAAGTCGGAACAATAAAATCCATCAATCGGGGACAGCATTCTGCCGTACTGACTGTTCGTGCAAAAACGGTTCTGGAAGGAACCAGGATCGGCGACAGCATCGCCGTCAACGGCATCTGTCTGACCGTCAGGCAGCTCTTCCCGGATAGCTTTGCTGCGGATGTCATGCACGAGACCTTGAACCGCTCTGCACTTGCACAGCTCAGCGTTGGAAGTGCTGTCAATCTGGAACGTGCCATGCCGGCCAACGGACGTTTTGGCGGACACATCGTAGCAGGCCATGTGGATGGTGTCGGACGCATTGCTAATATCCGAAAAGACGATACGGCTATCTGGTACACCATTCATGGGGATCCTGCGATCCTTCGCTATGTCGTTGAAAAAGGCTCTATCACAATAGATGGTATCAGCCTGACCGTGGCTGCGGTGGAACCTACGGGATTTTCCGTGTCCACGATACCACACACCGTCTGTCAGACGAACCTGAACCAACGGCACAAAGGGGATTTTGTCAATCTGGAAACCGATGTTATCGGAAAATATATCGAGAAGCTGCTTCCATCAGAAACACCAAAGCAAAACACGCTCACAAAAGAAATGCTGCTGCGCTGCGGCTTTTAAGGAGAGTTTACGATGAACTTCAATACCATTCCCGAAGCTTTGCAAGACCTGAAGCAAGGAAAAATCATTCTGGTAACGGATGACCCCGACCGTGAAAACGAGGGGGACTTCATCTGTGCTGCCGAATTTGCCACCACCGAAAACATCAACTTTATGGCGACCCACGGCAAAGGTCTGATCTGTATGCCGATGTCCGAGGCTTTCGTCCAGAAGCTGCAATTCCCGCAGATGGTGCAGCATAACACCGACAACCATGAAACGGCATTTACGGTGTCCATCGACCACGTTTCTACTTCTACGGGCATTTCTGCCGCAGAGCGTTCCATTACGGCGATGGCTTGTGTGGACGACCACGCAAAAGCAGAAGATTTCCGCAGACCGGGCCATATGTTCCCCCTTCTGGCAAAAAAGAACGGTGTACTGGAGCGCAACGGTCACACGGAAGCAACCGTTGACCTGTGCCGTCTGGCAGGGCTGAAAGAATGCGGCTTGTGCTGCGAAATCATGCGGGAGGATGGCACGATGATGCACACCGCTGAACTGGCAAAGCTGGCAGAGCGTTTCCAGATCAAATTCATCACTATCCGTGATTTACAGGAGTACCGCAAGTGTCACGATAAACTGGTCGATCAGGTGACGGCAGTGAGCCTGCCCACCAACTATGGCACCTTCAGAGCTTATGGTTTTGTGAGCCGCCTGAACGGAGAGCATCACATTGCACTGGTAAAAGGTGACATTGGCGATGGAAAGGATATTCTGTGCCGCGTCCACTCGGAATGCCTGACAGGAGATACATTTGGCTCTTTGCGTTGTGACTGCGGCCAGCAGCTGGCCGCTGCCATGACGCAGATCGAAAAAGAAGGCCGTGGTATCCTGCTCTATATGCGGCAGGAAGGTCGGGGCATCGGTCTGATCAACAAACTGCGCGCCTATGAACTTCAGGAGCAGGGCATGGATACGCTGGAAGCCAATCTCGCTCTGGGGTTCCATGGAGATGAACGGGAGTATTATCTCGGCGCGCAGATCCTCCGGGAACTTGGCGTAAAAAGCCTGCGCCTGCTTACCAATAACCCGGACAAAGTATATCAGCTCTCCGAGTTTGGGCTGGAGATCTCCGAGCGCGTACCCATTCAGATGACGGCGACCCCGTATGACCTGTTTTACCTGAAAACGAAGCAGGCACGGATGGGGCATCTTCTGGAATATTAACAACGAAAGAGGTATTTAAAAATGAAAACATTTGAAGGTAAGCTGGTTTCTCAGAATATCAAGGTCGGTATCGTAGCTGCCCGATTCAACGAATTTATCACGTCCAAACTTCTGAGCGGAGCAATGGATGGTCTGCTCCGGCACGATGTGCAGGACGCTGATGTTCATGTTGCATGGGTTCCGGGTGCTTTTGAAATCCCACTGGTTGCCTCTAAAATGGCAAAAAGCGGAAAGTATGATGCTGTGATCTGCCTTGGTGCCGTGATTCGCGGTTCTACCAGCCATTACGACTATGTGTGCAATGAGGTTTCCAAAGGCATTGCCTCGGTCTCGCTGGAAAGTGGGGTTCCCGTCCTCTTTGGTGTTCTGACCACCGAAAACATCGAACAGGCCATCGAGCGGGCAGGCACCAAAGCAGGTAATAAAGGCTATGACTGTGCAGTCAGTGCCATCGAGATGGTAAATCTGCTCCGGGAAATGGATACCGCCGCAGAGTAAAATACACGCAGGAGTTTGCCATGATCGTTATAAAGACCCGACAGCCTGACCCGGAATTGGAGCAGAAGATCCGGATGCTTCTGGAACGAGAGCACATCGAGGCAGAGCAAATATCCATTGCTTCATGGGAGAAGTTGGTTCTTCCGGGGCTTACACTGGACGGAATGACCCACGAAGTGTCGTGCAACGGCAGAAAAGTCTCCCTTACACGACTGGAGTTCGATTTGCTGCTGATGCTTGCCTCCCACGAAGGACAAATCTTCTCAAAAGAAGAGCTTTTCCGTGCTGTGTGGGGACAAAACTGTGACGACACCTTAAAGGTCGTGGCAAATACCGTTTCCAATCTGCGAAAGAAGCTGGCCGGCTGTGGTAGCTTTATCCGCACTACCCACGGCGGCTATGCTTTTGTAAGCCAAAAGGAGAACGACCCGTCATGACCAGGATCTTATTTATTTGTCTCGGAAATATCTGCCGAAGCCCGATGGCGGAGTATGTGATGAAAGACCTTACATCCAAGGCAGGACTATCCGAGCAATTTGAAATCGCATCAGCCGCCACCAGTGCATGGGAAATCGGAAATCCGGTCTATCCTCCTGCACGGCAGAAGCTGGCAGAACATGGCATCGACTGCAACGGCAAGACCGCCCGGCAGATGACCCGGCTGGATTATGCACGGTATGATCATCTGATTGGCATGGACGAAAGTAATCTGTGCGACATCCTGCGGCTTGTCGGCGGAGACCCACAGCATAAAGTCTCGCTGCTGATGGCGCATACGGATCATCCCCGTGAAGTGGCAGACCCATGGTTCACAGGAGATTTTGAAGCCACATGGCAGGCTATACTGGAAGGCTGCACGGCATTGCTTGAAGAACTGCGCTAAGTTCCTTTCATTTCTCCTGCATTAAACCACAGCCCCGCTTTGGCTTCTCCTTCGCCAAGGCGGGGCTGTGGTTGTTATGTCATTGATCTTCCAGTCTGCCGTGGTCGCAGCCGAGTGACAGGAAACGTTTGATCTCCCCACTCAGTACAAGCTGTGCATACTCCAAGGGCTTATGGTACAGCAGCCAGTCCAGCTCTGCCCGTTGTGCAGGGGTGTTGCCGTATTCATCCTCAATGGCTATGCAGTCGATGGCAAGGGTGGTGCCATCCTCGAACCGGGCTTCCACTCGGTTGGTGTCCATGTTGTAGCGGCAGGTAAGTAGTTTGTTCATAGGAAATCTCCTTTTATATAAGATGGTGTCTATTCGATTGTCCAAATCCCTGCCATGAATCGTAGTTGTTGATGTACATTTGATGCTTGGTCTAAACAGATAATATCGTAGCTGCCGTATCGGGCTCGAACCCG
>ERZ505841.179-NODE-179-length-19198-cov-8.05778_pt1 | contig 19198 bp, 20 predicted proteins | sample MGYA00513093_ERZ505841 | MGnify/ENA metagenome assembly ERZ505841
AGCCGCTTGACCAAAAGAAAAAACCTGCCCCGCGCCACCAGCGCGAGAACCAGCTTAAAGAAAAAACCAGCTCTGCCTCTGGCCCGCGCGGAGCGCAAAGCCATTTGACCGAAAGAGAAAACTGCCCCGCGCCACCGGCGCGCGATGCCGTCAATCAGTAACGATTTCAAAATCTGCTTTCTCTTCAATGCCATACTCCACAAAATACCCCTCTTCCAGCGGGATCCACCGCTCCACAAAATTCGAATACCGCTCCCCCTCCCGTCTGCGGAGCCGCCGGGCCTGCTCATCGGGAGAGCAGGTGACGAATATTCTTATATCATAGTAGGGTGCAAGGCTGGGGTGATGGCTGTAGCTTCCCTCCACGATGACCAGCGGCGCAGGGCCGAGGGGACGCGGCGGCAGATAGGCACCTTCGCGGCAGGAGTAGGCCCGGTAGGAGAACGCCTGCCCTGCCCGGGCGGGAGCGACGACCTCATCCCGCAGGCGCTGGATGTCCATGTTGGCGCAGGGAATCTTCTCCCAGCCCGTGACACGCCGGGATGGCGGGAGATAGAAGTCGTCGGTGTGGACGGTGATGCTTTGAGGAAAACGCTCTGCCAGCTGTTCGGCCAGCGTCGTTTTGCCGCTGCCGCAGCGGCCATCCAGTGCGACGAGGACGGCAGGCTGTCGGGCCAGACGGTCGGCGATGGCCGAGGCCAGCTCCTCGGGTGAGATAAGATGCATGGGGATACCATTCCTTTTTATCGCAAGTCAGGAAATTAGTGCAACATCCAAACAGCATAGCTGCGATATGCAATCCAACGTTGTTGCTGCATTAAAAAGTTGAATTGCTATATCAGCTTTGGCTCAGTATAGCACGGCGGAGAAAATGGAGCAAATATTTTTGCAAAAAGGTGTTGACACAGAGCCGGACCTATGGTAAGATAATGCCACGTTAGAAATGACTAACCAAGAAGCGGAAGAAGCTCGAGAGGGGCAGGCTGCCGCATTCTTTTTGGGATTTTGGTTAGCTTTTTCTAACCGTATCTCCTGCATAAGCACCACACGGCAGGAGACAATAGTGGAAAACGGGCAGGGAGGCCGAAGACATGGAGCGCAACTTTGAGACCGTCATGATCGAACAGTGCGCCCCGGTGCTGGCCGGCTTAAAGCCTGCGGGACTTTTCCGCTACGAGACGAGCGACTGCGCCGACCTTGCCCGCCGCGTCCGCAGCTGGAACGAACAGCTGGGCGAAAAGGGCCTCTGCGTCCGCGTCCTCAAGGGCTGTGTGCAGACCCACCGGTATCTGGTGTACGTCTACCGCGAGAGCAAGCTCCGCGCTGTGCTGGCCCAGCCGCAGGTGCGGGATTTCCTGTGCAGGGAAGGCTACATTCTGCCTGAGCAGGCGGACGACTACGCGCCGCTTTTGCGGCAGCTGTCCCGCCGGCTCTGCTGCGAGGCCGATTTTCCCCATGAAATCGGCGTATTTCTGGGCTATCCGCTTTACGATGTGGTGGGCTTTATCGAAAATGCGGGCCGCAACTTCACCTGCTGCGGCTGCTGGAAAGCCTATGGTGACCCCAATGCCGCCCAGCAGCATTTTGCTCAGCTGAACAAGTGTACGGCAGTATATCTCCGTCTGTTCCGCAGCGGAACGCCCATCCAGCGTCTGGCTGTTGCAGCCTGACGCCCCTGAATTTTGACATTCTCTTCCAAATACTCTCTTTTTATCCTGGCGCCCGCCAGAGCGAAACCACGCACTGGCGGGAAGAATCCTCCTTTTGACACGCGGCCGCTCGTTGCAGAATACCCCCTGCACCGGGCGGCTGTGTCATATGCGGAAGCTGTCGAAAAAGAGTTTCAAATCCAGGATGAAGCATTTTGAAAGCCGGATGGTTCTGCTATATGTGAATTTTGTTGAAATTTTATAATAATCAGAGCAGAAAAATTGTTTGTTCACACAAACTAACTTTTTTTGCGAAAAAATGATTGACAGAGTGGGTTAGTAGGTGTAAACTGTCTATGCTGATAGTTGCGACTGACTAACTGACGCGGCTTTTTGGCAGGGAGATGCAGACACGGCCAGCGCGTTGCGGCGTCTGGCTGGGGCGGCGCTCCAAAGACTGCAAGATCGAACCAAAATGCTCCCCGCCGAGGGGAGAACGAATGGGAATGAAACGAATATGATGCCTTTGACTATGGCAAAAGCAGGCGATACCGTCACCATCCAGAAGATCACCGGCAAGGATGAAGTGCGTCTGCATCTGGCAGAGCTTGGTTTCGTGGTGGACAGTCAGGTGACTGTCGTCAATGAGATCGCAGGCAACCTCATCGTTCAGGTCAAGGAGAGCCGTCTGGCCCTCGACAAGACGATGGCAAACCGCATTATGGTTGGCTGAGCAGCGGCAGAACGCTGTTTGGGAGACGCTCCGAAACTGGAAAGTCTCTGGATAGAAAGACAAGTAGAGGAGGATTTTTTTATGAAGACTCTGAAAGACGTTAAGGTCGGCGAGACTGCCACCGTGGCGCGCCTGCACGGCGAAGGCCCGGTCAAACGCCGCATCATGGACATGGGCATCACCAAGGGCGTGGAGATCTACGTCCGCAAGGTCGCCCCTTTGGGTGACCCGATGGAGCTGACCGTGCGCAACTACGAGCTGAGCGTGCGCAAGGCCGACGCCGAAATGATCGAAGTCGTTTGACCGTAACGAGAGGAGAGGAGTTGCAATGAGTATTAAAATTGCACTGGCCGGCAACCCGAACTGTGGTAAGACTACCCTGTTCAACAATCTGACCGGCTCTAATCAGTACGTCGGCAACTGGCCCGGCGTTACCGTCGAGAAGAAGGAAGGCAAGCTGAAGGGCGAGAAGGATGTCATCATCCAGGACCTGCCCGGTATCTACTCCCTGTCTCCGTACACTCTGGAAGAGGTCGTCTCCCGTACTTATCTGGTCAAGGAGAAGCCCGATGCCATCCTGAACATCATTGATGGCACCAACATCGAGCGCAACCTGTACCTGACCACTCAGCTCATCGAGCTGGGCATCCCCGTGGTCATGGCTGTCAACATGATCGACCTCGTCCGCAAGAACGGCGATAAGATCGACCTGAAGAAGCTGAGCGCCGAGCTGGGCTGTCAGGCTGTTGAGATCAGCGCACTGAAGGGCGAAGGCACCGAGGCTGCTGCAAGGGCTGCTATGGCTGCTGCAAAGGCTGGAAAGGGCAGCGAGCTGCCCCACGTCTTCACCGGCAGCGTTGAGCACGCCATCGCTCACATCGAGGAGTCCATCCAGGGCAAAGTCGATAACCGCTTCCTGCGCTGGTACGCTGTCAAGCTGTTCGAGCGCGACGACAAGGTCATGGATGAGCTGAAGCTCTCCTCCGACCTGATCGCTCATATCGACCAGCACATCAAGGACTGCGAGGCTGAGATGGACGATGACGCCGAGAGCATCATCACCAACCAGCGTTACGCATACATCAACGGTGTCGTCGATAAGGCTGTCAAGAAGAAGGCCCGCGTCGAGCACCTGACCATTTCCGATAAGGTCGACCAGATCGTCACCAACCGTGTGCTGGCTCTGCCCATCTTCGCAGTCATCATGTACCTGATGTACTCCCTGTCTGTGGGTACTTCCATCGCCGACGGCGGCTGGGCCATCGGCACCTTCGCCACCGACTGGACCAACGACGTCCTGTTCGGCGAGATCGTCCCCAATGCGCTGGGCGGCTTCCTCGAGGGCATCGGCGTGGCAGGCTGGCTGTACGGCCTGATCATGGACGGCATCGTCGCCGGTGTCGGCGCGGTTCTGGGCTTCGTTCCCCAGATGCTGGTCCTGTTCTTCCTGCTGTCCATCCTGGAGGATGTGGGCTATATGTCCCGTGTCGCCTTCATCATGGACCGTATCTTCCGCCGTTTCGGCCTGTCCGGCAAGAGCTTTATCCCCGTGCTGGTCGGCACTGGCTGCGGCGTCCCGGGCGTCATGGCTTCCCGTACCATCGAGAACGAGCGCGACCGCCGTATGACCATCATGACCACCTGCTTCATCCCCTGCGGCGCTAAGATGCCCATCATCGGCCTCATCGCAGGTGCAATGTTCGGTGGTTCCTCTCTGGTTGCTGTCTCCGCTTACTTTATCGGCATGGCTGCCATCATCTGCTCTGGTATCATCCTGAAGAAGACCAAGCTCTTCGCAGGTGACCCTGCTCCCTTTGTTATGGAGCTGCCCGCATACCACATCCCCGCTTGGGGCAACGTCTTCCGTGCTACCTGGGAGCGCGGCTGGTCCTTCATCAAGCGTGCTGGTTCCGTCATTCTGCTGGCAACCGTCGCCATCTGGTTCCTGCAGGGCTTCGGCTTCGAGAACGGCGCCTTCGGCATGGTCGAGGATCAGGACAACTCCGTCCTGGCTGCTATCGCAACCAAAGTCGCTTGGATCTTCGCTCCTCTGGGCTTCGGCAACTGGAAGGCAACGGTCGCTTCCGTCACCGGCCTGATCGCAAAGGAGAACGTCGTTGGCACCTTCGGTGTCCTGTACCACTTCGGCGGCGAGGAGCTGTCTGAGAACGGCGACGAGATCTGGAGCCTCGTTGCTGCTGATTACACCGCTCTGAGCGCTTACGCATTCATGATCTTCAACCTGCTGTGCGCTCCCTGCTTCGCTGCCATGGGCGCTATCAAGCGTGAGATGAACAACGGCAAGTGGACCGCCATCGCCATCGGTTATATGTGCGCACTGGCTTACTGCTCCGCTCTGGTCGTGTACCAGCTGGGCGGCCTCATCACCGGTGAGGTCGGCTTCAACTTCTTCACCATCGTGGCTGCTGTCATCCTGGCGGCCTTCATCTACCTGATGGTCCGTCCCAACAAGTATGTGAACGACAACGAGGTCAAGATCGACGTTTCCAAAATCAAGTAAAAATTTCTCAAAACGCGCTGAAAGGAGTGCATTGTTATGATGGAGTTTCTGGCTGCGAATTTCAATCTGCCGACGATCATCGTCGGAGCTATCGTGTTTGGCGGTGTGGGTTGGATCACATGGCACTCTCATAAGCACGGCGGCTGCAGTGGATGCAGCGGCGGCTGCGACTGCGGCGGAAGCTGCAGCAGCTGCAAGAGCGACTGCCACTGAGCAATAATGGAAGAGAAGGGGGCGCGGGTCAGAGCTTTGGCCCGCGCCCCTTTTGTAAACCAAGAGTTTGTGTGATATAACGAAAAGAGAGTGATACGAGATGGAACTGACGCCAGCACACCTGCGGTACCTGCTCGCGATCTATGAGGTCTCGCAGACCCACCTTGACATCAGCTCCCGCAGCATCGCCGAGAAGCTGGGCGTGACCAAACCCTCGGTGGTGCGGGTGCTGAACCTGCTGATGGAGCGGGGGATGATCGTCAAGGAGTATTACGGCAAGATCTACCTCACCTCCCGGGGCATCTTCGTGGCCCGGGAGGTCAAAAAGCAGCTGGACGAAGTGCTCGCGCACTTCCCTCCGATGGAGGAAGAGCTGACCGATGAGGAGCGGCTCACCGCCGCCCTCGCCTTGACGGCGGCCCTGCCGGAACGGGTGTTCACCGGCCGGTACGACCAGCTGATGGGCGCAGAGGAAGCGTCCTCTGCCGCAGGCTGATACCTTGAAAGGCAAAAGAACCGGACTCCGCGGAGTCCGGTTCTTTTCGTATGCGGGTCCTCAGACCAGATAGCCCTCGAAGCAGTGGAGGTCTTCGGTCTTGACGATGCCTTCGAGGTAGAGGCCGTCTTCACGGTACTCCTCGAGCTGGACGCTGCCGCGCTCCCGCATGGGGGCGGCGAGGCCCAGCTTATCGTAGGGCAGGAGAATGCGGATGGTGTGGACGCGGTCGCTGAGGGTCTCGTCCAGCTTGGCCAGCAGCTTGTCGAGGCCGTAGCCGGTCTTGGCGCTGGTGAGCAGGATGTCGGGGTCGAAGCTCAGCGCGCCGGGCTTGTCGCACTTGTTGTAGACGGTCAGGCGGGGGATGTCGGCGCAGTCGAGGCCGTCCAACACTTCGTCGGTGACGGCCAGCTGCTCCTCCCGCTGCTCATCGCCGGCGTCGGCCACCCGGACGATGACGTCCGACCATGCGGCCTCTTCCAGCGTGGATTTGAATGCTTCCACCAGATTGTGGGGCAGGCGGGAGACGAAGCCGACGGTGTCCACCAGCAGCACGGCCATGCCGCTGGGCAGGACCAGCTTCCGGCTGGTGGGGTCGAGGGTGGCAAAGAGCATATCGGCTTCGGCGACGCTGGGGCCGCAGAGGGCGTTCATCAGGCTGGATTTGCCCACGTTGGTGTAGCCCACGAGGCTGACCACCGGCATTCCGGTCTTGGCGCGGGCTTTCCGGCTCTCGCCCCGGCGCTTTTCCATCTCGGCCAGCTTCTCAGCCAGTGCGTCAATGCGGGCGTGGACGTGGCGGCGGTCAAGCTCGAGCTTCGTTTCACCGGCGCCACGGCGGGCGCCGCCGCCGCCGCCACCGCCGCCGCCCTGACGGCTCAGGCTTTCGCCCATGCCCTGCAGGCGGGGCAGACGGTAGCGCAGGAGGGCCAGCTCGGTCTGCAGCTTGCCTTCGTTGGTCACGGCACGGCTGCGGAAGATCTCGAGGATGAGCATGGTGCGGTCGATGACCTCGAGGCCGCCGAGGGCCGTGGAGATGTTGCGGATCTGGCTGCCGGTCAGCTCACCGTCGAAGACGGCGCACTCGGCCCCCAGCTCTGCTGCGGCCGCAGCGGCTTCTTCCAGCTTGCCGCTGCCCAGCACGATGCCGGTCTCAGGGGTCTGGCGCTTCTGGGTGACTTCGGCCACGGCCTCCATGTGGTTGGCCTCACACAGCGCAGCCAGCTCGGAAAGGCCGCGCTCGCAGTCCCACAGGCCCTGGTCGAGGGCGAGAAGGATGACCTTCGTCGGGGGAGTTTCGACTAAAATATCGTAAAGTTCGCTCAAAATGATTCCTTTCTGTCATTTGTTTGGAGAATATAGCGATTCGTAGTGTTCTCGCGTCAGGGCATAGCACTTGCAGGGTATCGCTGTACCGTCGAATTTGTGGTAGACGGCCTCGTGGTCGTAGACAAAGCCTGCTTTCATCATGACCTTACCGCTGGCGGGGTTCTCCACGGCGTGGGAGCAGGCAAGCCAATTACTGTCTGTATTCTTGAACCAGTATTCTACCAGAGCTTTCAGAGCCTCGGTGGTGCAGCCTTTGCCCCACCATGCTCTGCCGATGCAGTAGCCCACCTCCCACACGCCGTTGCTGTGGTCAAAGCCGGGCCAGGGGTCCCGGTCCGGCTCTACACTGGAGGAGGTAAAGACGCTGATGCTGCCAAACACCTGGCCGGTGGCCTTTTCCACGATGGCCCACTGGTAGTAGTCCTCGTTGGGATAGAGCAGCGCCCATGCGCTCAGAAGCTCCTGGGTCTCGGCCACATCCTTGTGCGGCGTCCAGCGCAGCCAGCGGGTGACCTCCGGGTCGTTGGCCCAGTTTGCGTACATCATCGGGGCATCCGACGGCATAAGGCGGCGCAGAAGCAGCCGCGGCGTTTCGATTTCCTGTGTGCCGGCGTGGCGCATGATACATTCCTCCCAACCATTGTAAATATGCATAGAATAGCACAAAACCGGCTTCGGCGCAAGCAAAATGGGCTGCTTCGGGGCAAAAATGCTTGACAAGTGCGCAAACTTCATTAAACTGAAGATGACTGGATAAAAATTCTCCCCGGCAAAGGGCCGGGGAGAATGCTCAGGTTGGAAGAACATCCGCCCGCAGGATAGCCTGCCAGTCGCTGTGACCATACAGGAAGCGGAGGATGTGGACGGTCTGGGTGGAAGAGTCGATCCTATAGAACAGAAGATAATTCTGCACAGGGACAAAATGGAGCTGATGAGAGGCAAGAAGCGGCTCGTCGATCACCGGAAAGCGTCCGGGAAATGTTTCGAGCGAGTCGATGCTTGCAAGTGCATTCGCCAGCATCCGGCGAGCAGCCAGCGGATTTTGCAGTTGGTGAGCAATATAGTTTGCGGCAGAGTGCAGGTCGTGCTCGGCGGCGTGAGAGACATGAATCTTGTAGTTCATTCAAGCCCCCATTGCTTCGACAGCTCTTTGCGGACATCTTCCCAGGGGCGCGTCCTTCCCGCCGCCACGTCATCCAGACCCTCCTGCAATTTTGCGTACAAATCGAACCGGGCGGTCAGGGCCTCGTAGGTCTCGATGCTCATCACGGCAAGGTCGCCTTTGCCGTTTTTGGTGATGAACACCGGCTCGGCGTAGTCGTGGCAGAAGGTGGAGATCTCATTGTAGTTGTTGCGCAGGTCTGCGCTGGAACGAATCTTGGGCATCCAAAAGCACCTCACTTTCATACGAAAATTATACCTGAATTTCTTTATAAAATCAAGGAAAATAAAAAAGGAGAACCTTTCTATGACGGACATCCGAGAGTATCTTGCCCACAAGCCGCTTTTGTTCGACGGCGGCATGGGTACCTATTATAAAGCGGCACCGGGCGCGGACTGCGAAATGGCCAATCTCACTGACCCCGAGGGCGTGAAGAAGGTCCATGCGGAATATCTGGCCGCAGGCGCACAGGCCATCAAGACCAACACCTTCGGTCTGCCCCGGATGGCGGCGGCCCAGATGCCGGGCTGGGAAGAGCTGGCCGAGGCGGGCTGGAAGCTGGCCTGTGACGCTGCCGCCGAGAAGGATGCTGCCGTCTTTGCCGACCTTGGCCCGGCCCCGGACACCGAGGCTGCCCCGGCCAGCAGCGCCTACGGCCTTGTGGCGCAGCAGTTCGCCGCACTGGGGGCAAAGAACTTTCTGTTCGAGACGCTCAGCTCCGATGTGGGCATTGTGGAGGCGGTAAAGGCACTGCGTGTGGCCGTGCCGGACGCCTTTGTCATGGTGTCCTTCGCGGTGCTGCCGGACGGCTACACCCGCGAGGGCCTGCTGTTCCGCGACCTGCTGCGCCGGATGGAGCAGAGCGGCGTGGTGGACGCCGTGGGCCTGAACTGCGTCTCGGCCCCCGGCGCGATGAAGAAACTGGTGCAGGGCCTTGGCGAGACGCGGCTGCCCCTGTCGGTGATGCCCAACGCGGGCTATCCGGTGGTCACCCGGGCGCGGGTGCTGTATCAGGGCAAGCCTGCGTATTTTGCCCGGGAGATGGGGCAGATCGCCGCTGGGGGCGTCCGTATTTTGGGCGGCTGCTGCGGCACGACGCCCGCCCACATCGCGGCCCTGCGTGCAGAGCTGGATGCCCTGCCCCAGCGGACCGAAGCCGCTCCGGCAGCGAAGCTTTCCACCGGGACTGCACCGGCGGTGGAAAAAGATGATGCCTTCCTACGGAAACTGAACGCAGGTGAGAAGGTCATCGCCATTGAACTGGATTCGCCCCGAGTGGCCGACCTGAGCGGCTATCTGGACGGCGCACGGCGGCTGCAGGCCGCAGGCGCTGACCTGCTGACCATCGCCGACTGCCCCATCGCACAGGCCCGGATGGATTCCTCCCTCGTGGCCTGCCGGGTACACCGGGAACTGGGAATGTGTGCTCTGCCCCACATGACCTGCCGCGACCGCAACCTCAACGCCACCAAGGCCCTTCTGCTGGGCCTTTACGCCGAGGGCGTGCGGGAGGTGCTGGCCATCACCGGCGACCCCATCCCCACCGCAGAGCGGGACGAGGTGAAGAATGTCTACCAGTTCAACTCCCGCAAGCTGGCCCAGTACATCGTCTCGCTGGCCGGGGAGGGCCGGGAGATGCCCTCGGCCATGACCGTCCTTGGTGCGCTGAACCTCAACGCCCGGAACTTTGACGTGGAGCTGCGCCGGGCTGTGGAAAAGCTGGAAAACGGGATGTCGGGCTTCCTGACCCAGCCGGTGCTGTCGGCACAGGCGGTGGAGAATCTCCGCAAGGCCCGTCAGACACTGAGCGAACGGGCTAAAATTCTGGCCGGCATCATGCCCGTGGTCAGCCAGCGGAACGCCATCTTCATGGAGAACGAGATCAACGGCATCCATGTGGAGGAGGACATCATCCAGCGCTTCGCGGGCCTCGACCGGGAGCAGGGCGAGGCACTGGGCCTTGAGGTGTCGATGCAGATGGCCCGGGAGGCTCTGCCCTACGCCGACGGCTTCTATCTCATGACCCCCTTCAACCGTGTGGCCCTGATGGAGCGGCTCATTGCCCGGCTGAAAACGGAGCTTCTGGACGCGGAGGGCTGAAAAACGGATAAATCGTTGAAAGCGCCGCAATGAGATGATATTCTAATAAAGAAAAACGAACAGGGTCTTTGCGGACCCTGATAAAGCGGATGCGGCGGGCCACACTCGAAAAGGAAGGAACATAAGAAAAATGCGGACACGGTATACCCTTATCAATATGGTCGTCAATGTGGGTGGACAGCTCATGAATCAGGCGCTGCTGTTCATCAGCCGGATGGTGTTCATCCACTACCTGTCGGCGGCATATCTGGGTATTAACGGACTGTTCACCGATGTGCTGGGCATCCTGAACTTTGCAGAGCTTGGCATCGGCACGGCGATGATATACAGCCTGTATGAGCCGGCTGCGAAGAAGGATGAGCATCGGCTGGCGCAGCTGATGAACCTTTACCGGCTCCTCTACCGTATCGTGGCGGTCGTGGTGCTGCTCGTGGGCCTTGCACTGATGCCGTTTCTGGGCTTTTTCATCAAGGACAGCAGCGGCATCGAGCATCTGCGGCTCATCTATCTGATGTATGTGGCAAACTCGGTCTGCTCCTATCTGCTGAGCTATAAAAACTCCATCTATCTGGCCTACCAGAAAGCCTATGTCCGCAACCTCTGGGCGCAGCTCTGCGACGCGGTCAAGACGCTGCTCCAGATCGTCCTCATCGTGCTGACCGGAAACTTTATCCTCTATCTGGCGGTGCAGTTCGTGATGCAGTTCATCCCGAACATCATCGTATCGGTCAAGGTGGATAAGGAATTTCCCTACCTGAAAGAATGCGGGGAGCTGCCGGAAAAAGAAGAATTTCACGGTATCCTGCGGAACATCGGTGCCATGAGCTTCCACAAGCTGGGAACGGTCATCGTCCGGAACACGGACAGCCTGCTGATGTCCAGCTTCGTGGGTTTGTTGTCAGTGGGCATCTACTCCAACTACAAGCTCGTTCTGTCCGGCATCAACAACCTGATGGATAAATTTTCGAACGCCTTTACCGGAAGTCTGGGCAATCTGGGAGCCATTGAGGATGAGACACGGGTGTACAGCATCTACCGGGAACTGGACCTGCTCTTCTTCGTCATTTACGCTTACTGGACGGCGGGACTGTTCGCGCTGTCCAACGCTTTTATCACCCTCTGCTTCGGCGCGGAATACTGCTTCTCCACGGCGACAGTCGCCGTCCTCGTGACCGAATTTTATGTTTCGGGCCAGCGGAAGGTCAACCTGCTCTTCCGTGAAGCCAAGGGCCTGTTCTGGTACGACCGGTACAAGCCGCTGTTCGAGTCGGCCATCAATCTGGCGGCGTCCCTGCTGCTGGTGCAGAAGTTCGGCGTGGCAGGCATTCTGGGCGGAACGGTCATCAGCACCGTGACGACCTGCCTCTGGATGGAGCCTTACATCCTGATGCGCTACGGCATCCGGGAAGACTGGCAGGGCAAGCTGAAAGACTACTTTGTCCGCTACGCCGAACGCGCCGCTGTCGTCGCGGTGCTGGCCGCTGTGTCCTACGGATGGGTAAGCTTCTGCCCGGCGAAGAACATCGGCTGGTTTCTGGTGGACGGTGTGCTGTATACGCTGCTGTTCGGGGCTGTCATGGTGGTGCTCCACCGGAACGCGCCGGAGTTCGATCGGCTCAAGGGCCGTGTCACGGCTGTCCTAAAAAGGAGGGAAAGCTGAATGGCCTGGCGGGACAGCCGCGTCCGGCCCATCCGGCAGAAGAACGGCGGTCTGAGCGCGGCCCGTGTGCTGAACGGCAGCTGTGAAAATTTTGTTCCGATGAAAAAGAGATTGACAAAACGCACAAAAAACGCTATATTCTTTTTATAAATGCAGGGAAAAAGAGTGTGTGTCGTTTTCGCCATCCAGAGAGCCGGGGGCTGCTGAAAACCCGGTATGGCGGTGCGGCGTGCTGTCGCTTTTGAGCAGAGGCGGGGAAACAGGAGTAGTCGCCTCCGGGTCTGCCCCACGTTATCGGGGCATCAAGGGGCATACGGCAGAAAGCCGTGTGCAATTTGGGTGGTACCGCGGTTATATTACAGCCGTCCCATGGAACGCTCCGTGGGGCGGCTTTTTTCGTCCCACTTCACAAACCTTCTGGGAGGATACTATGAAAGAACTCGCAAAACAGTATGATCCGAGCCAGGTGGAAGACCGCATCTACCAGTTCTGGCTGGATGGCGGCTACTTCCACACCAAGGCCGACCCCGACAAGAAGCCCTACACCATCGTGATGCCCCCTCCGAACGTCACCGGCCAGCTCCACATGGGCCACGCCGTGGACAACACCATGCAGGACATCCTCATCCGCACCAAGCGGATGCAGGGCTATGCCGCCCTGTGGGTGCCTGGCACGGACCACGCTTCCATCGCTACGGAGGCCAAGGTCGTGGAGGCCATGCGTGCTGAGGGCCTGACCAAGGAAATGGTGGGCCGCGACGGCTTCCTGGAGCGCGCCTGGGCCTGGAAGACCAAGTACGGCAACCGCATCGTCAGCCAGCTCAAGAAGCTGGGCAGCAGCTGCGACTGGGAGCGTGAGCGCTTTACCATGGACGAGGGCTGCTCTGAGGCTGTCAAGGAAGTCTTTGTCCGCCTGTACGACAAGGGCCTCATCTACCGCGGCAACCGCATGGTCAACTGGTGCCCCCACTGCAACACCTCCATTTCCGACGCCGAGGTGGAGTATGAGGAAAAGGACGGCAGCTTCTGGCACCTGCTCTACCCGGTCAAGGAGACCGGCGAGATGCTGGAACTGGCTACCACCCGTCCCGAGACCATGCTGGGCGATACCGCTGTTGCCATCAACGGCGATGACCCCCGCTATGCTCATCTGCACGGCTGCCATGTCATCCTGCCCCTGCTGAACAAGGAGATCCCCATCGTCTGCGACGAGCACGCCGACATGACCAAGGGTACCGGTGTCGTGAAGATCACCCCGGCCCACGACCCCAACGACTTTGAGGTCGGCCTGCGCCATGACCTGCCCATCGTCCGCGTCTTCACCTACGACGGCCGCATGACCGGCGCCGCCGACAAGGCTGCTGCCGACGCTCTGTTTGCTGCAGGCAAGAACACCGTCAACGAGCCTCATGTGCTGGACTGCGGCAGGTATGCCGGCATGACCACCCTCGAGGCCCGCAAGGCCATCCTCGCGGACCTGAAGGAGGGCGGCTTCCTGAAGGAGATCGAGCCTCTGAAGCACGAAGTCGGCACCTGCTACCGCTGCCACTCCACCATCGAGCCCATGGTGTCCAAGCAGTGGTTCGTCAAGATGGAGCCTCTGGCCAAGCCCGCCATCGAGAGCGTGGAGAAGGGCGACATCAAGTTCGTGCCGGAGCGCTTCACCAAGAACTATATGAACTGGATGAAGAACACCCGCGACTGGTGCATCAGCCGCCAGCTGTGGTGGGGCCACCAGATCCCGGCCTGGTACTGCGACGACTGCGGCGAGACTGTGGTCGCCAAGAGCGCACCCTGCACCTGCCCCAAGTGCGGCGGCACCAGGCTCACCCAGGACCCCGATACCCTCGACACCTGGTTCTCTTCCGCTCTGTGGCCCTTCAGCACTCTGGGCTGGCCCAATGAGGAGAGCGAGGACCTCAAGTATTTCTATCCCACCAACACCCTCGTCACCGGCTACGACATCATCGGCTTCTGGGTCAGCCGCATGATCTTCTCCGGTCTGGCTTACACCGGCAAGGCTCCCTTCGACACCGTCTGCATCCACGGCATCGTCCGCGACAGCCAGGGCCGCAAGATGTCCAAATCCCTCGGCAACGGCATCGACCCGCTGGAAGTCATCGCCCAGTACGGCGCTGACGCCCTGCGCTTCATGCTGGTGGACGGCTCTACCCCGGGCAACGACATGCGCTACAGCGAGAAGAAGGTGGAGGCTGCCCGCAACTTTGCAAACAAGCTGTGGAACGCTACCCGCTTCGTGCTGATGAACCTGCCCGAGGACTTCCAGCCCGGCCTGCCCAGCGAGGAGAAGCTGGACATGAGCGATAAGTGGGTGCTGACCAAGCTCAATCAGGTGGCCGGCGCCATGAGCGACAACCTCGACCACTACGAGATGGGTCTGGCCGCTGCCAAGATCAACAGCTTCATCTGGGACGTCTACTGCGACTGGTTCATCGAAATCGCAAAGCCCCGCCTGAACTCCGGCGACGCCGAGCAGGCCGATACTGCCCGCCGCGTGCTGGTGTATGTGCTGGACAAGGCCCTCAAGCTGCTGCACCCCTTCATGCCCTTCATCACCGAGGAGCTGTATCAGGCTCTGCCCGGCTCTGCCGAGACCATCATGACCCAGAGCTGGCCCACCTTCGATGAAGCTCACAACTGGGCCGACGAAGAGGAAGCTTTCGAGAAGGTGATGGACTACATCAAGGCTGTGCGTACCATGCGCACCGAGATGAACGTCCACCCCGCCAAGAAGACCAGCATGATCATCGAGACGGCTGACCCGGCTCCCTTCCAGAGCGCCGAGGTCTATCTGGCAAAGTTCGCCTTCGCCACCGATGTGACCTTCACCGAAAAGTATGAGGGCAGCACCGACGGCATGGTGCAGGTGTCCACCCATGCCGCCCGCGGCTTCATCCCCATGATGGAGCTCATCGACCGCGACAAGGAGCTGGCCCGTCTGAACAAGGAAAAGGCCAAGGCCGAGAAGGAACTGGCCATGTTCGAGAACCAGCTCAACAACCCCAAGTTCGTCGAGCGCGCTCCCGCCGCTCTGGTGGAGGACATCCGCAATAAGCACGCCAAGAGCCAGGACAAGCTTGCCAACATTGAGCAGAGCATCAAGGCTCTGGGCTGATGCGGGAAACGGGTCCTGATATGCAAAAAACTTCTCCCTGGCTCATTGCGGCACGAGTCATCTTTACCTTTGCGCTTATCGCCTGCATCGTATTCATCTTCTCCAACTCCATGCAGATCGGGGACGTCTCGGAATCGGCAAGCGGACGCGTATTGCTCCTGATGAAAAAGGTGCTCACCCGTCTGGGAATGCCCGGCGTGGCGAACCATCTGACAGACCACATCGTGCGCAAGCTGGCACATTTCTGCGAGTATGCGCTGGAAGGCTTCCTGCTCACCCTCTGCCTGCGGGTCTACACCCGGCACTTTTTCGTTCACATCTCGTGGCCGATCCTGGGCGGTCTGCTCACGGCCCTGACGGACGAGACCATCCAGATGTTCAGCGATGGCCGGAGCAGCCAGCTCACCGACGTCTGGCTGGATTTTTCGGGCGGGATGGCCGGTATTCTGGTGGGCCTGTTCTGTCTGGCCCTGTGCAGGATGTGCTGGCTGCTCTACAAACATCGAAACGAGGATTGACGCAATGACCATCGAACAGGCAAACGAATATTTCTCTTCTCTGCCCGAGGGCTTTGCCCCGGCGGAGGAGCTGCGCGCTGCCCTGACGGCGGATGTCCAGAAGGTGCAGTTCGTCGGTGTGGCCGGCACGGCGGGCAAGACCGCTGCTGCCGGTCTGCTGGCGGCTATCCTGCGGGAGGCGGCGTTCCACGTCGGCTTCTACCGCGCCGGCTGTGAGCCGCTGTCGGCCCGCATCGCCATCGGCGGCGTGTCGGTGGACCCGGTGCTGCTCTGTCAGGCTGCCGAGGCTCTCAGTGCCGCAAGGCCTCTGCCCCGTGAGGCGGCAGAGCTGGCGGCTGCGGCCCGCTGCTTTGGTGCGGCAGGCTGCAAGCTGGCTGTGGTGGAGCTGCCGGATGCCGGTCTGGCATCGGCCCTGCCCCATATGCCGGTCTGCGCTGTCACGGCCATCGGCCCGGACGGCGTGAGCCGCTCGGTGGAGCGTCTGGCCGCGCTGGCCGCAGGCGTCATGCGGAAGGACGCCGTCTGCGTCACCGCGCCGGAGCAGCCGAAGGCTGTTCTGAGTGAGCTGGTGGTGGCGGCGGCTAAGGCCAAGTGTGAGCTCGTCGTCCCCGACGCCGAGGACATCACCTTCCTCGAGGCGGAAAAGTTCACCAGCAAGGTGGACTACGGCGGATACACCGCCCCTCTGGCCTTCCTGGGCCGTCACGCGGCGGGCAATGCTGCCGTCGCGGTCGAGCTGGCGCTGGCCCTCTGGCGCAAGGGCTTTGAGATCCCCGATGAGGCCATTCTGGCGGGCCTTGCCGCTGTGGAGAACCGCAGCAGCATCCGCGTCCTGTCCCAGAAGCCCCTCATCATCCTCGACGCCTGCCGTACCCCGCAGCAGGCTGCAGCCCTTCTGCGCGTCCTCAATATGGCGAAAGTACGCCATATGAGCGCTGTGATCGGCCTGACTGAGGAGGAAGGCGCGGAGTCGTTCCTTGCCGCACTGGAGACCGGACTGACTTCGGAAGAGCAGAAGAAGGACAAGAGCACCATGCCCGGCATGGGCGAGAACCCCTTCGACAAAGTCTTCCTTGTCGCCCCGGCGGGAACGGAAGCGGCGCTGGCAGAGCGGCTGACCGAAAAGGCACGGTATCACTTCGACGCGGTGTTCTGCCCGACGCTGGCCGAGGCTGTGGAGCAGGCGAAAGCCAACAGCCGCCGCGGTCTGCTGGTCTGCGGCAGTGAGGCCATCGCCCTCGAGGCCCTGAAACTATTTTCATAAGCATTGCACACCGCTTACGAAATAGCTTCTGAGAAGCTGCTGGAGAACCGCTGAGCGACACCGTTCTCTAAAAAATAACCCGAAAGACCTGTACACTGAAAAGGTGTACAGGTCTTTTCTTTATGCCAGAAAAAAGGAGATGAGGATATGGCGACAGTGACCTTCAGCGCGGCGGACGATGTGCTCTACGCCTATCTGGCCGGCGAGATCGACCACGACGCGGCGCAGGGGCTTCGCATCCAGCTGGACGACGCCCTGCTCACCCGCAGCCCGCGCATTCTGGTGATGGACCTCGGCGGAGTGGGGTTCATGGATTCGTCGGGCATCGGGCTGATACTGGGGCGGCAGCGCTGCGCCCGGACGCTGGGCGGCAGTCTGCGCATCCAGCACGCGCCGGAACAGCTCCGGCGGGTCTTACAGCTCGCAAGCATCCCCTGCACCGAGCCGGGCGGGGAAGTATCAGGAGGGATATAAATGAAAGCGGAAAACAGTGCAAAGATCCAATTTGATTCGCTCAGTGCCAACGAGGCCTTTGCCCGGGGCGCAGCGGCGGCCTTTCTGGCTCGGTATGACCCCACCGTGCCGCAGCTGGCCGACATCAAGACGGCGGTGTCCGAGGCAGTGACCAACTGCATCGTCCACGCCTACCCGGATGCCATCGGTCCCGTGACCCTGAGCATCGCCGTCTACCCGGAGCGGCTGGTGAAGATAACGGTGACGGATAAGGGCATCGGCATCCCGGACGTCGAAAAGGCCATGGAGCCTCTTTTCACCACCGGCAACCCGGAAGAGCGCTCCGGTCTGGGCTTTGCGGTGATGCAGAGCTTTATGGATAAGGTCAAGGTGTCCTCTCAGCCCGGAAAGGGGACTCGGGTGGTGCTGACCAAGCGTCTGGATGAGCGCTCTACATAATAAAGAGAAAGAGGGCGTCGCAATGGTAACGGACAAGACCCGGCGGAGCGCATTCATCGAGCAGAATCTGGGGCTGGTGCATTCCTGTGCCGGACGGTTCCGGGGGAGAGGCATTGAATACGACGACCTCTACAGCGCCGGCTGTATGGGGCTGGTAAAAGCGTACGACGGCTTTGATGAGTCGCGTGGCGTCTGTTTTTCCACCTACGCTGTGCCGGTCATTCTGGGCGAGATCAAAAAGCTGTTCCGGGACGGCGGCACTGTAAAGGTGAGCCGGTCACTCAAAGAGCTGAGCCTGCGCATCAATGCGGCCCGGGAGCATCACAGCAAGCTTTGCGGAGCAGAGCCTACTCTGTCGCAGCTGGCAGAGGAGCTGGGGGAAAGCGTGGAGAATATCACGCTGGCTATCCAGGCGGCGCAGCCTGCGGTGAGTCTGACGCCGGAGAATCGGGAAGAGGGCGACCGTCAGATGGATATTCCGGTAGAGTCGCCGGAGGAAGAGCTTGCGGATAAGATAGGCCTGGCGGAGGTATTGAAGAGCCTGCCCGAAGAGGACAGGCTTATTATCCAGCTGCGTTTCTATGGGGGCAAGACCCAGAGTGATACGGCAAAACTGCTCCATACCACGCAGGTACAGATCTCACGGCGGGAGCGCAAGATATTAAAGGTGATGCGGGACAGGCTGTTGGACGAATGATGGACAGAGCGGCCAAATCTGAGAGAAAAAACTGGGCAAAAGGACGAACCGCAAAATAATTCAAAAAAAGCGAAAAAAGGACTTGCTTTTTGAGGGGGGCTGTGCTAAAATACATTACTGTCAGGCGGACGTCTGACACAAACACCTCCGAAAAAGCGACAGAAAAAGCACGAAGGTCGATTGGTTCTCCTAAGAACTTCAAAAATCTTCAAAAAAGTGCTTGACAATCTGGTACTTCGGTGGTAAAATAAATAAGCTGTCAGCCGCAAGGCTGAGGCGCTTACAGGACCTTGAAAATTGAACAATATCGAAAAACTTGTAACGGAACCTATTTTCGTGTTGGAAAAACACGTTAAACAATTCCAAACAAAGTAATTCACACAGGACGCAAGCGATTGCGTGCTGAGCGAAGAGAGATTTAACACTTTTTAAGTGATAAATATCATTTATAAAGAGTTTGATCCTGGCTCAGGACGAACGCTGGCGGCGCGCCTAACACATGCAAGTCGAACGAGAGATGAGGAGCTTGCTCTTCAAATCGAGTGGCGAACGGGTGAGTAACGCGTGAGGAACCTGCCTCAAAGAGGGGGACAACAGTTGGAAACGACTGCTAATACCGCATAAGCCCACGGCTCGGCATCGAGCAGAGGGAAAAGGAGTGATCCGCTTTGAGATGGCCTCGCGTCCGATTAGCTGGTTGGTGAGGTAACGGCCCACCAAGGCGACGATCGGTAGCCGGACTGAGAGGTTGAACGGCCACATTGGGACTGAGACACGGCCCAGACTCCTACGGGAGGCAGCAGTGGGG
>ERZ505841.186-NODE-186-length-18261-cov-41.8324_pt1 | contig 18261 bp, 14 predicted proteins | sample MGYA00513093_ERZ505841 | MGnify/ENA metagenome assembly ERZ505841
GTGGTAACGGTGTCCAGCAGGGAGGTAGCCACCGATGTTCCTGCCTGAACAGTCAATGTCTGGTTCATCAGATTCACGGTCGAAGAAGCCACGCCACCCAGCTCACCGACTTCTTTCTCGATTTTTGCTGAGCAGTTCGGACAATCCAGACCTTTCAGGAGATAGACCTTCGTCACCGCAGGTTCGGTCTTTTCCGACACCTCAACATCCGGTTCATGGCTGTGAACGATCGTTTCGACCTGTTCCGCCAGTGTTGCATCCGCAGACTTTTCTGACTGAACGGTCAGTGTCTGCTGCATTAAATTCACAACCGAGGATTCCACTCCCGGCAATGCTCCGACCTCTTTTTCTATCTTGGCGGAACAATTCGGGCAATCTAGACCTTTCAGGATGAATACTCTTTTCATTTTGACCTCCACTACGTTTTCTTAATTGTTCAATCGCTCAACTTAAAAGACAAAAAGATAATCGCTTGCGCGATCATCCTCTTAAATGCTCAAATCCCTTGTCGATGATCTCCTTTACATGATCATCCGCCAGCGAATAATACACGATCTGGGCCTCTCTGCGGAATTTGACCAGTCCGGCAAGCCGGAGTGCTTTCAGCTGGTGAGAGATCGCCGATTTGGTGACGCCCAGCAGAACCGCAAGGTCGCATACACACATCTCGCTCTGTTCCAGAGCATGAAGGATCTGCACTCTTGTGCCATCTCCGAACAGCTTGAAAAGCGATGCAAGCTGGATGTAGTCGTCTTTCGGCTGCATTTTGCCTTTTACATCGTTCACGATGTCCTCATGGATCACATCGCAATTACAGGTGTATAAAGAATTTGACATCAGACGTTCTCCTTGTTTTGTAGTTGAACAATCGTTCAATCATATTATATCTGCTCTTCCTCCGTTGTCAAGAGGAAAAGTTAGCATCTGCTTCCTGCGATTTGTCGTCTAACAGACCTTGACAGCCTCCTTATTTCGCATACAATATAGTTGAGCGTTTACTCAACTGCCGTATTTTGCGCAGAAGATTTTTCATTTGAACAACCATGCAATAAATAAAAGAGGTCTGCCTGTGAAAGGAAAATTCATCACTCTGGTTCTGACATTGGGATTTCTTGCCGCGTTTGGCGTATTTATGCACTCGCCGCCCTCTATTCTGGATGGGCTGACCGGTGCGACCCCGAAAGCGAAACGTGCCGCACAGATGGCCGCACCGCTGGAGGGCAACTATCTGTTCTGCATCAACCCTGCGCTGGAACCGTTTTCCGATGCGGATTTCCGGAATGATCTGAAAGCATTTGTTTCCGGTGAGACAGAAGTCCTTTCCGATGCCGGACTGCCGCACATGACGCTTTCGGTCTGCGAAACAGACTATCCCTTGCTTTGCTATGCAACGGCTCTTTGTGAACGCCTGACTGCTGCCGGAGCAGATGTCACGTTGAAGCAGTACAGCGAAACCATGCTGCGTTCCCGTGCAATCAATGGGCGGTATCAACTGCTGCTGGTTTCGGAAAATACGCTTGATGCAACAGCATTGCCGGATGCAGACATCCTTCTGCTCTCCGCAGAAGAAATGGAGGACCCCTCATGCGAAAACTGAACACCATTCTCTCCGTTCTGCTACTTTTCATCTGTCTGCTTCATGGGCTGATGGGCAGTTTTATGTTGCTGGGCATCAGTTCCGGGGCAGGAAAGTTTCTGGCATGGATCGGCGTTGGCATTCTGGCGGCGCACACCGTCCTTGGGCTTCTGCTGACCGCACAGACATTCCGGGCTTCCCGGTCCGGCGGAAAACTCTACGGAAAGCAGAATGCTCTGTTCTGGGCAAGGCGCACCAGTGGGCTTGCTATTTTGCTCATGCTCTTTTTCCATATTGGCGTGTTCGGCAGAGTGCAGGACGGCGTATACATTCTGTTTCCGTTCACAACGGTCCGGCTGCTGACGCAGCTTTTACTGGTTGCTTCGGTATTTGTGCATCTTCTGCTCAATCTCCGACCCCTTCTGGTATCGCTGGGCATCGTCCGGGATAAGGAGCAGCGCGGCGACCTCTATCTGATTCTTTCTATACTGGTGCTGTTTGCTGCCGGTTCGATCATTCTATATTATATCGGGTGGAACAATGTATGAAACACACTTTGGTGATCGTGGGTGCAGGGCTGGCAGGGCTTTCCGCTGCTTTGACTGCTGTGAAAAACGGCTGGACGGTAAAGCTGGTGTCCTCCCTTGCCTCCGAGCGGGCGCAGTCTGTTATGGCAGAGGGCGGAATCAATGCAGCCTTGAATACCAAGGGAGAGGAGGATAGCCCGGAGCAGCATTATACAGATACCCTGACCGCTGCCTGCGGACTTGCTGACCCGAATGCAGTCTGGGGGATGACGCAGGCTGCGTCCGAACTGGTGCGCAGCCTGCACCATCTGGGAGTACAATTCAACGTGACAGATGACGATGAACTCGACCTGCGGAATTTTGGCGGACAGAAGAAAAAGCGGACGGCCTTTGCACAAAGCGATACGGGAAAGCAGCTAATGACCGCTCTGATTGATGCTGTGCGCCGGGAAGAAAGCGCAGGAACGGTCGAACGCTTTCCACACCATAAGTTCCGCACCCTGCTGCTTTCCGGGAACATCTGCGGTGGCTGCACAGTGCAGGACACCTATACTGGCGAACTGCTGCGGTTTGTATGCGATGCCGTCCTGATTGCCACAGGCGGGCTGCATGGCTTATTCGGTGATACGACCGGCTCTCTTGCCAATACCGGAGAAGTCACCGCAGAACTGTTCCGTCTGGGCGTTCCGATGGCAAATCTTGAAATGATCCAGTACCACCCTACCACGGTCGAACTGGGCGAAAAACGGATGCTTCTGAGTGAGGCCGCCCGTGGTGAGGGCGGGCGGCTGTTTGCATTACGGAACGGGAAGCCGTGGTATTTCATGGAAGAAAAATATCCGGAACTCGGCAACCTGATGCCGCGTGACATCACCGCGCGGGAAGTCTGGACGGTCAGCCGTGACTATGAGGTGTTCCTTGATATGACAGAGCTTCCTAAAGAAGTCATGGAGCATAAACTTGCCGGACTGGTGGATGATTGTCAGACCTATCTGCACAAAGATATTCGCAAAGAACCCATTCCGATTTTGCCGGGTATCCACTACTTTATGGGAGGCATTCAGGTGGACGAGCGGCACCGCACTTCGATGCGGAATCTGTACGCTGCCGGTGAATGCTGCGCTCAGTACCATGGCGCAAACCGTCTGGGTGGAAATTCTCTTCTGGGTGCGATCTATGGAGGACAGATTGCTGCGGAAACTGCCTGCCGGGAAACAGTCAGTTCCCCCAATATGCCCTGTGCCGAAGAATCCCTTCTGCCCGAACTTTCCCCGGACGCTCAAATGCAGATGAATCGTATCCTGCTGAACGCACTCGGTGTCGTGCGGGATGCACAGACATTGGAAGCGGGCATTCAGGAAATCCGCAAACTGTCTGGCATCCTTCCGCTTCTGGGCTGTGCCATGCTGGAAAGTGCCCTCGCCCGAAAAGAAAGCCGGGGTGCGCACTGGCGGGCAGATTATCCCCAACGCAACGATGCCGTTTACTGCAAAACCACCGTGGCACACTGGAACGGGCAGCATATCGCCATCAGCTTTGAATCCATCCCCGAAAGGCGGCATGATTTATGAACTACACCATCCGAATCAAACGGCAGGAAAACCCGCAGGCTTCACCCTGCTGGCAGGAGTTTTCCTTTGAGGGAAGTGCGGACACCTCGATTGCTTCGGTGTTGAACGAGCTGAATCACCGCAGCCCTCTGTGCGAAAAGAGCGGAACGGTCGTTTCCCCCATTGCGTGGGAATGCGGCTGCATGATACGCAAGTGCGGTGCCTGTGCCATGCGGATCAATGGTCTGCCTCGTCTTGCCTGTTCCGTTTTTCTGCGGGACTGTAAGGGAAGCGTTGTTACTCTGGAGCCTTTGAGCAAATTCCCACTGGTGAAAGATCTGGTCGTAGACCGTTCCGTGATCTTTGAAGCACTGAAGCGGACAAAGCTGTGGCTGGAAGGAGATGCGTTCCAGACCAGCTATACGCACAGCCAGCGGTATCGATCTGCTAAGTGTCTGCTCTGTGGCTGCTGCTTGGAGGTCTGCCCGAACTTTGACCCGAACAGTGAATTTGCTGGAGCTGTTCTGCCCGTCAACGCTTACCGTATTCCGAACGAAGAACAGGATATTGCCCATCAGACAGAACTCGCAAATGCGTATCGTCAGCTTTATTTTGAAGGCTGCGGAAAATCTCTTGCGTGCCAGGACATCTGCCCAGCCGGAATCCCGGTCGAAGAACTGATGTCACGTTCCAATGCCGCAGCGGTCTGGAAGCGATAAAGTGTAAAAGGGTATGCGGTTTATAGCCGCATACCCCTTTATGCTTAATCTTCTAATCCGTGACTTCCCGCCACATTCTTCAGATACTCCTCTGGTTCGCCGTTCAGAATCAAGTCTGCATAGCCAAGCGGGTCATTGTAGATGAGATAATCTAACTCCAACCTCTGCGCCATGGTCACGTCCAATTCATCCTCGACCCCAGTGCAGTCAATGGAGATCATTCTCCCATCCCGGAGCAGCAGCTCCACGCAGCCGGTATCCATGTTGAAATGGCAGGCTCTTGCATCGTACTTCATGTTTGTGTCCTTTCTGCCTTACGGCACCTTTACAGTTGTGACTTTTGTTATACGGTTCTTCTGATAAGGTTTTGGACACACAGCCGTCGGGAAGGAGCCTTCATTTTGCTTTCCGAAGAAAACAAAAAATCCGAACCCTTCTCCTATCGAGAAAAGGTTCGGATTTTCATGGTTTGGTGCGAGTAGTGATACAGCATTTTTTGAAAACCATCGTAGTACAATTTGTTTTTGAGGTCATCGGATAGCAACTTGCTTGTGTCGCACCCCGATGGGCGGCTGTATTGAAAAAACAGTTGCCTTTTATATACCACACAACCTAAAAATTATCAAGTACGCGCAGCGTTCACTTCTCCCATCACCGGGAGCAAATGAACGCTGCTTTTTTTGTTTGCAACGAAAGGAGGCATCCGTGAAATGGCAGTTTTTCGGGTAGAAAAGAACAGTGGCTACACGGTCATGTCGAACCACCACCTGCGGAACCGGGCCTTGTCCCTGAAAGCCAAGGGCTTACTCTCCCAAATGCTCTCCCTGCCGGAAGATTGGGACTACACCCTGCAAGGGCTGGCCCGTATCAATCGGGAAAGCATCGATGCGATACGGCAGGCTATCCGGGAACTGGAACAGGCAGGCTACATCCAGCGTTCCAGAGAACGGGACGAGAAAGGGCGGCTGCGCGGTGCAGACTATGTGATCTTCGAGCTGCCGCAGCCCGTTCCTGCATCGCTTTCACCTACATTGGAAAATCCAACGTTGGAGAATCCCACGCAGGAAAACCCTACGTTGGAAAATCCAATGCAATTAAATAAAGATAAACTAATTACAGAAAAACAAAAGAAAGAGAGACAAAATACCGATTCCATTCCTATCCATTCCCCAAACCCCTTGCCTTTGGACGAGGACGAGGCAGCAGCACCGCCGCCAGAATGGACGGGAAACCGAAAGGAAACGGCCTATCAAATCTACCGGGACCTGATTTTGGAGAACATCGAGTATGACACCCTCACCCAGAATCCCCGGATAGACCGGGAGCAGCTGGACGAGATCGTGGACATCCTGCTGGAAACGGTCTGCACTTCCCGCAAGTCCATCCGGGTGGCCGGGGACGATTACCCGGCAGAGTTGGTCAAGGCGAAATTCTTGAAGCTGGACAGCCATCACATCGAGTTCGTCATGGACTGCCTGCGGGACAACACCACCAAAGTCCGCAACATCAAGCAATACCTGCGGGCCATGCTGTTCAACGCCCCCAGCACCATCAACAGCTACTATGCGTCCCTTGTGGCGCACGATATGGCGCAGCCCGATTGGGGCCGCCCGCCCAACAACTGACCGAAAGGAGTACCCATCCATGAGAACACTTTACCTACGGCGGCTGGTGGTTCCACCCTAGCTGCCGCTCTGAATTTTCTGCAACAAGGAGGGATTCATATTGCAGGAAGAAGTCACCCAGAAAACCATTGCCCTGTCCATGAAAACGGGCAAACTCACCGCCCAAGCGTTGCAAGCTGCCCTGAAAAAATACTTGCAGCACCGGGCCAAGGGGCCAAAGCTGCATCACGGCAAGCAAAGCCTGAAACAGCTGAAAGCCCACGGCGCAGCCCTGACCAACATTGAAGTCACGGAGGCGAACATCGGGGCGTTCAAGCCCTGCGCCAAGAAGTACGGCGTGGACTTCACCTTGCGCAAGGACAAGACCACCCAGCCGCCCCATTACATCGTGATCTTCAAGGCCAAGGATGCGGACAATCTGGAACAGGCGTTCCGGGAGTTCACGGCCAAAACGCTCTCCAAAGAGCAGCGGCCATCCATCCGTAAAGTGCTGACCGCAGCCAAGCAGAAAGCCGCCCAGCAGCCGAAACGTGCGAAGGAAAAAATCAAGCAAAGGGGGCTGGAACGATGAAGCCTGAACTGAAAAAGCTGCTGTTGCTGAATCTGCCGTATCTGCTGTTCGTGTACCTGTTCGCCAAATGCGGGCAGGCGTACCGTCTGGCTGCGGGCGCGGATGCTTCGGCCAAGCTGCTGCACCTAACGGGCGGCATATCCGCCACCTTTGCAAACCCGCTGCCCAGCCTGCATCCGTTTGACCTGTGCGTGGGTGTTGCCGGGGCGGTGGCTGTCCGGCTCATCGTGTACAGCAAGGGCAAGAACGCCAAGAAATACCGCAAGGGTGAAGAATACGGCTCTGCCCGATGGGGCACCGCCAAGGACATTGCCCCCTACATCGACCCCAAGTTTGAAAACAACATCCTGCTGACCCAGACCGAACGCCTGACCATGACCGGGCGGCCCAAAGACCCCAAGACGGCCCGGAACAAGAATGTGCTGGTGATCGGAGGCTCCGGCAGCGGCAAAACCCGCTTCTATGTGAAGCCCAACCTCATGCAATGTTTCCCCACTTCCGACTATCCCACCTCATTCGTGGTCACAGACCCGAAAGGGACTCTGGTTCTGGAAACAGGCCAAATGTTCCAGCGGGCAGGCTACCGGGTGAAAATCCTGAACACGATAAACTTTTCCAAGTCCATGAAGTACAACCCGTTTGTTTACATCCACTCGGAAAAGGACGTGCTGAAGCTGGTGAATACCCTTATCGCCAACACCAAGGGCGAGGGTGAGAAATCAGCAGAAGATTTTTGGGTGAAGTCGGAACGGCTGTTCTACACCGCGATTATCGGCTACATCTGGTATGAGGCCCCGGCAGAAGAAATGAACTTCACCACCCTGCTGGAAATGATAAATGCCAGTGAAGCCCGTGAAGATGACCCGGACTTTCAAAGCCCGGTAGACCTCATGTTTGAGCGGCTGGAACAGAAAGACCCGGACCACTTCGCCGTCCGGCAGTACAAAAAGTTTTTGCTGTCGGCCGGCAAGACCCGTTCCTCCATCCTGATAAGCTGTGGTGCCCGTTTAGCCCCATTTGACATCCGGGAGGTGCGGGAGCTGATGGAGGACGATGAAATGGAACTGGACACCATCGGGGATGAAAAGACCGTGCTGTTTTTGATTATGAGCGACACAGACACCACCTTCAACTTCATTCTCGCTATGCTCCAAAGCCAGCTTATCAACCTGCTGTGTGACCGTGCGGATGATAAATACGGCGGTCGGCTGCCTGTCCATGTGCGGCTGATTCTGGACGAGTTTGCCAACATCGGGCAGATTCCCAACTTCGACAAGCTGATTGCCACCATCCGCAGCCGGGAAATCTCGGCATCCATCATTTTGCAGAGCCAGTCGCAGCTGAAAGCCATCTACAAAGATGCGGCCGAAATCATTTCAGACAACTGCGATTCTGTTCTCTTTTTGAGTGGGCGGGGTAAGAATGCCAAAGAGATCTCCGATGCGCTGGGGAAAGAGACCATCGACAGTTTCAACACCAGCGAGAACCGGGGTTCTCAAACCTCCCACGGACTGAACTATCAAAAATTAGGAAAGGCGTTGATGTCAGAGGACGAAATTGCAATCATGGACGGCGGCAAATGTATTTTGCAGCTGCGGGGTGTGAGGCCGTTCTTCTCGGAGAAGTTCGACATTACCAAACACCCGCACTACAAGTACCTTGCAGACGCGGACAAAAAGAACACCTTTGATGTGGACAGGTTCTTATCCACCCTGCGCCGGAAGCGGCAGCAGGTGGTCGCACAGGACGAGCCGTTTGACCTGTACGAAATTGACCTGTCGGATGAAGATGCAGCCGCCGAATGAGGCGGCATTTTTTGAAAAAATTTTTGAGTGCCGCAGAACAAGCGGCAGAAAGTGAGGACCTTATGGAATTTTTCAATAGCGCAGTGGACGTTCTGAAAACTCTGGTCGTGGCACTGGGTGCCGGTCTGGGCGTGTGGGGTGCTGTGAACCTCATGGAAGGTTACGGCGGCGATAACCCCTCCGCCAATGCTCATGTACGGTAAAGAAGCAAGCAACCGAAAACAATAGATAGACCGCCAGCACTACACTATTCCGAACCAAAGACCAAAAGATAAGCATTTTGAGAAAATCTAAACTTTTGGATTTTCCTACAATGCCGACTACGGCGGAATCCCTCCCACTCCTTATATATTTCTTTCTGTATACATTGAATTTGTATTTAGTAAAATGCAGACAACACCACGGATCGGCTTTTGGCTGGACAATTCCAACCAAACACCGCAGCAGACAGTAGAAACCATTCTGAACGTTAGGAAGCCGGTATGATTGTTACATATAAGGGGAAGAAAAATTTCTTTTAGATACTTGTTTTCCTAAAACTGATGTGATATAATAAATTCAATTCCAGAAAAGGAGTAAAAAATATGCGGCAAGGTATTCTTAAATAAAACTATAATCAAATAGTGGGAACAAAGGATTATGATAGCTCCTTTTGTAGGGGCTTAGTTTTTTGTACCCAATTTAAGAATACTTTTGCCTTATCAATTTTGACATATCCCCAAAAACAGCAATCACAAACAGGTGTATGCTGTATATGTGTATGTCCGCAACTTATAATCCCCAGTGGTAAAAGTATTTTACTGCTGGGGATTTTTATGCCCTTTGGGGCTGTAAAGGGAGGACAATCACATGAAAATAATCAATATTGGAATTCTTGCCCATGTAGACGCTGGAAAGACGACCTTGACGGAGAGCCTGCTATATGCCAGCGGAGCCATTTCAGAACCGGGGAGCGTCGAAAAAGGGACAACGAGGACGGACACCATGTTTTTGGAGCGGCAGCGTGGGATTACCATTCAAGCGGCAGTCACTTCCTTCCAGTGGCACAGATGTAAAGTTAACATTGTGGATACGCCCGGCCACATGGATTTTTTGGCGGAGGTGTACCGCTCTTTGGCTGTTTTAGATGGGGCCATCTTGGTGATCTCCGCTAAAGATGGCGTGCAGGCCCAGACCCGTATTCTGTTCCATGCCCTGCGGAAAATGAACATTCCCACCGTTATCTTTATCAACAAGATCGACCAGGCTGGCGTTGATTTGCAGAGCGTGGTTCAGTCTGTTCGGGATAAGCTCTCCGCCGATATTATCATCAAGCAGACGGTGTCGCTGTCCCCGGAAATAGTCCTGGAGGAAAATACCGACATAGAAGCATGGGATGCGGTCATCGAAAATAACGATGAATTATTGGAAAAGTATATCGCAGGAGAACCAATCAGCCGGGAAAAACTTGCGCGGGAGGAACAGCAGCGGGTTCAAGACGCCTCCCTGTTCCCAGTCTATCATGGCAGCGCCAAAAATGGCCTTGGCATTCAACCGTTGATGGATGCGGTGACAGGGCTGTTCCAACCGATTGGGGAACAGGGGGGCGCCGCCCTATGCGGCAGCGTTTTCAAGGTTGAGTACACCGATTGCGGCCAGCGGCGTGTCTATCTACGGTTATACAGCGGAACGCTGCGCCTGCGGGATACGGTGGCCCTGGCCGGGAGAGAAAAGCTGAAAATCACAGAGATGCGTATTCCATCCAAAGGGGAAATTGTTCGGACAGACACCGCTTATCAGGGTGAAATTGTTATCCTTCCCAGCGACAGCGTGAGGTTAAACGATGTATTAGGGGACCAAACCCGGCTCCCTCGTAAAAGGTGGCGCGAGGACCCCCTCCCCATGCTGCGGACGACGATTGCGCCGAAAACGGCAGCGCAAAGAGAACGGCTGCTGGACGCTCTTACGCAACTTGCGGATACTGACCCGCTTTTGCGTTGCGAAGTGGATTCCATCACCCATGAGATCATTCTTTCTTTTTTGGGCCGGGTGCAGTTGGAGGTTGTTTCCGCTTTGCTGTCGGAAAAATACAAGCTTGAAACAGTGGTAAAGGAACCCTCCGTCATTTATATGGAGCGGCCGCTCAAAGCAGCCAGCCACACCATCCATATCGAGGTGCCGCCCAACCCGTTTTGGGCATCCATAGGACTGTCTGTTACACCACTCTCGCTTGGCTCCGGTGTACAATACGAGAGCCGGGTTTCGCTGGGATACTTGAACCAGAGTTTTCAAAACGCTGTCAGGGATGGTATCCGTTACGGGCTGGAGCAGGGCTTGTTCGGCTGGAACGTAACGGACTGTAAGATTTGCTTTGAATACGGGCTTTATTACAGTCCGGTCAGCACGCCGGCGGACTTCCGCTCATTGGCCCCGATTGTATTGGAACAGGCATTGAAGGAATCGGGGACGCAGCTGCTGGAACCTTATCTCTCCTTCATCCTCTATGCGCCCCAGGAATACCTTTCCAGGGCTTATCATGATGCACCGAAATACTGTGCCACCATCGAAACGGCCCAGGTAAAAAAGGATGAAGTTGTCTTTACTGGCGAGATTCCCGCCCGCTGTATACAGGCATACCGTACTGATCTGGCCTTTTACACCAACGGGCGGAGCGTATGCCTTACAGAGCTGAAAGGATATCAGGCCGCTGTCGGTCAGCCGGTCATCCAGCCCCGCCGTCCAAACAGCCGCCTGGACAAGGTGCGCCATATGTTTCAGAAGGTAATGTAAAGATAAGGGTTTTTATATTACCCCACCGAAAACGAGGCTTGAAAACCGCGCGAAATAAGGCTTTTTCACCCCCTAAATGTACACGCTGCGGTGTTAGCATATAGAAAGCACTGTTCATAGAAAAGTTGCAAAAAAACATTTGCAATGCACTTGCAAATGTCACGAATATTGAATATAATATTAGTGCAAGCTAAAAATGACGAGGAAAGGAGTGCTATTATGGCTAAAGGAAATATGACGATAAGAATGGAGCCGGAGCTGAAAGCACAGGCGGCAGCTCTCTTTAAGTCCCTCGGAATGGATTTGAGTACGGCAACGGGTATTTTTTATCGACAGGCACTTAGGTGTCATGGACTTCCCTTTGAAGTCAAGGTTGACGAGCCGAATGCTGTTACCTATGCGGCGATGGAGGCGGCAGAAAAGGGAGAGGATATGTATGGTCCGTTTGATAGCGTTGCAGATCTGATGGAGGCGCTGAATGCTTAAGCCGGAGTTTTCGGGGCAGTTCAAACGAGATTACAAGCTTGCGATCAAGAGAGGCTGCGATCCGAAGAAGTTGGAGGAAGTGATCACGCTGTTGTGTAACGAGCAGCCGTTGCCGGAGGCGTATCGAGATCATGCTCTCACTAATTCCAGAAATTATAAGGACATGAGAGAATGTCACATCGAGCCGGACTGGCTGTTGGTCTATAAAGTTGTTCGGCAGACTTTGATTTTGAAATTGATAAGGACGGGATCTCATAGCGATTTGTTTTGAGATTAACTCCGGATGAAAGAGTGGTGATGATATTTGGCGGGTGTAATAACGGAAATTGCAATAGAATGTGGCGTGTCGGAACAGGCAGTTCGTGCATGGTGTAGGCGAAACCATGTTGCGAAAGATGCGAAAGGAAGTTTCGCAATCAGCGAAAGTCAAAAAACCGCCATATATCAGCATTATTTAGGTGTTGAACGAAAGCAAGTTTCGCAACAGGCGAAAGCAAGTTGCGAAACTTGCGAAACCACTTTGATCGCTATGCTGCAGGGAGAATTAGACCGGAAAAGCGAGCAACTTGCTGTAAAGGACAAGCAGATCGAGGAACTGAACGCAAGGTTGGCGGAGGTCAGCTCGGCGTTGGTGACGGCACAGCAGACTGCGGCAGCGGCCCAGGCTCTCCATGCTGGGACAATGCATCAGCAGCTTCTTTCCGGCAAGTCCGGAGCCGATCAGCCGGAGCGTGAGACAGAACCGGTTCAAAAGCGTAGCTGGTTTAGTAGGTTCTTTGGGGACTAAACAGAACGACAAATCGGGAATTTGTAGGGGTGATTAAAATGAAATGTCCGTATTGTGGTGAAGAAATGCAACTTGGTTGTATTCAATGCAGAGATGGTGTCTATTGGAGCGAAAAAGAACGAGTTATTGCGGCCCTCAACATTGGTGGGGGCAAGTCAATCAAACTCAATGAAAAGTCAATCGGTGGACCTTTTGGTGGAGCGTCTGCGGAGGCTTGGCTCTGCGAGAAGTGCAAGAAAATTGTCATTGAGTATTAAATTTCAGTTTATCGGTGGGATGAAGGTCGGGGAGCCGTCCGCAGACGGCAGGGGCAGCGCCCCTCCGGAGCTGGCAGAGCAGCAGGCACGAGCCGGCAGTGAAGCAGCTCCGGCAACCCCTCCCCTTTAGGGGCGCAAAGCACTTTCACACCGCTGCACCGATGGGGTGGCGGTGTGAAAGTGCTTTTGCGTTACTTTCTCACCAGAAAGTAACAAAGAGGTTGTTTTTAGCGGAAATTTATGATAAAATAGAGGACGGAAGAATAAGCGGAAAGGGGGCGATTTTATGGGAGTTACGATTTCGGGTATGACAGGTGCAGGGAGCATCCGGCACAACAACCGCAGCTTCTCAGCGGCGAATGTAGACCGGAGCCGGACGGAGCAGAACATTGTTTTCTGCAACGAGGATCTGAAGCAGGTCTATCATATGGTCTTTGATGAAGCTCTCGCAGCCTACAACGCAAAGAAAACCAAAACGAGAGATAAGATACCGGACTACTATGAGCATATCCGGCAGAGTAAACAGGAAAAGCTGTTCCATGAAGCGATCTTCCAGATCGGCAACATGAGCGACTGTGGGTGCGGTACGCCGGACGGAGAACGGGCGGCGGCAGCTCTGAAAGATTTTGCGGAGTCTTTTGCAGAACGCAACCCCCATCTGCGGGTGTTCAATATGGTGCTGCACATGGACGAGGCAACGCCCCATCTCCATGTCGATTTTATCCCTGTGGCAACGGAGCAGTCAAGAGGACTTTCTACAAGGGTATCTATGAAACAGGCATTGAAGCAGCAGGGGTTTGTCGGTGTCGGCAGAAAGCAGACCGAATGGGCGGCGTGGATGGAACGGGAGAAAGAAGCTCTGACGGAGATCGCCCAGCGGCACGATTTTGAAATTATCTCTCTCGGCACGAACAGACCGCACATGGACTTGCCGCAGTTCAAGGAAGCGGCTGCGAGGCTGGAAGCGGTGCAGCAGCAGACAGCGGCAGTAGAGCGGGAGGTTGCTGAGCTGGAACGGCAGCGGGACGCTCTGAAAGGCACTGTGCGGCTCTTAAAGGAGGCTGACAGGGTAAATGCACCCCTGCATGATATTCAGCCGGAAAAGACGCTCACAGGGGCAGTAAAGGGCGTGACGGTGGATCAGGTCGAGCAGCTAAAGAAAATGGCACTGCGCAGCGTGACGGATCGGCACAAGGTACAGGAGCTGACGGAGGAAAACACCCGTCTGCGGTCACAGGTGCCGTCCATGAAGAAGCGGCTGGAAGAAGCGCAGCGGCAGCAGAGGCTTGAACAGGAAAACCGGAGGCTGCGCGATGAAAACTATTATCTGCAATCCGAGCTGCAGGAGGAACGCAGCTTCACCGAGCGTCTGACGGACGGCATCGGTCGGATGCTGGACTTCTTGGAAGAACACTTGCCGGAGCGTCTGCGTCCTCTGCTTGAAAAGGCGAGGGAGCTGCTGCCCGATCCGGAGATTGGACAGCAGCAGGAGCAACAGCAGCACCAGCGAGGAATGGGCGGCATGGAGCTGTAAAAGAAGCCTGTCCGGAGGGCTTGAAAATCTCTTTCGGACAGGCTATAATAACAACTGAAAATAGGGAATTGCTGTATTGATAATCTAAGCCCCCTGTAAGGGTACTCCCAACCTATATTTTTTCTCTCTGAAAGGGAGAAAGTCGGAGGGGAAAAGGGGGGTGAGCGGAGGGGTGTTGGAAGTGTGGTAAACCTCGTTAGAGGTTTTCCAAGCCACTGTGGTAAACCCATCGGGTTTTCCATAGTGGCGGCACTTTCAATGCCCCGCAGCGAGGGGGAAAAGGGGGAGGTGACTTTCTCTTTAAGGCGGCGTAGCCGCCGCTCTTTTGCTCCCCCTTTTCCCCCTTCCCGCCCGCAGGCGATCCCCGCCGCAGCGGATTTTCTTTTTGGTACTTTTTCTTTTGTGAGGTGGTAATATGACCGAGAATTATCGAGGCTGCTACGAGTATTTGAGCGCACAATATCCGGAGGTCGGAGGCTATGAGTTTTATAAAGAGCTGTTTCCGGACAATGAGAACTCCGGAGAACGGCACACGGATTTTTCCCATCCGAACGCTGTGTATCTGTATCGGGACGAACAGAGCGAGGATAAGAAGCTCCGGCGCAGGAAGATGTATAACGACACATGGGAACAGGATTACATGGAGTTTGTCGAGGGGAACAGCCTTACTTTGTGCAGCGGTCTTGCATATCGCAGAAAGGAGAACAGGCTGGAGAACGCCCAGCGGATGTATGCTCTGATCTTCGATCTGGATGGCGTAGGTCTTGCCGAGCTGCGCAACCTCTTTCTGCGCTTTGGCGGCGATCCGGAGCGAGTGCGCCGGTTGCCGATGCCGACTTTCCTTGTTCTGTCGGGGACAGGGCTGCATATCTACTATGTTTTCCAGCAGCCGATTGACCTATACCCGAATATAAAAATTCAGCTTAAAAGTCTGAAATATGACCTCACTTTCCGGCTATGGGAGTATGGCAGCACTTCGCAGGTCAAGGCGATCCAGTATCAATCCATCAATCAGAGCTTCCGCATGGTGGGCAGCATCAATGACAAGCATGGGACGGAGCTGGTCGCTTTCCGTACCGGAGAACGGGTAACGCTGGATTATCTGAACGCCTACGCAAAGCCAGAAAACAGGGTGGATGTCAATAAGCCTTTCAGCCCATCCAAAATGACACGAGCTGAGGCGAGGGAGGCATATCCGGAGTGGTATGAGCGTGTTGTTGTGAGAGGCGAGAAAGGACGCAAGAAGTGGGATATTGCCGGAAAGGTGCATGGTGATGATCCGTATGCGCTCTACCATTGGTGGCTGCGGCAGATCGGAGAGATAAAGGGCGGGCATCGGTATTTCTTTTTGATGTGCCTTGCTATCTATGCTTACAAATGCGGTGTGTCGAAGCAGCAGCTCCGGCAGGATATGAAAGAGGCTTTTGATGATCTGCAGATGGTGAAGCATGAGAACGCATTGACCGAGGAAGATATACGGAGTGCGCTGGAAGCCTACGACAAGGAGTATTACAATTTCACGATTTCCGATATTGAAGCTCTGACCGATGTTCGCATCGAGCGCAACAAGAGGAATGGTAGATCACAGAAAGAGCATTTGAAAAGAGCAAGGGCGGTGCAGGAAGTGGATTATCCTGGCGGCACATGGAGAAGAAAAGGGGCAGAAGAAAAGAAAGCGCAAGTCTATGCGTGGCGGCAGGAGCATCCAGAGGGACGCAAGGCCGATTGTCATAGGGACACCGGACTTGATCCGAAAACGATCCGCAAATGGTGGGACACCGTACCGGAGGGGCATATAACGGTCAAAATACGCCCATCACAGGCTTTGAGCGATCTGTTGGTGGAGGAATTTAAGAAAGGGCTGTAAACGCCCCAGAAACGCCCTACAAGGCGTTTTCGGGGCGGGTAAGGGGAAGAAAAATTTCTTTTAGGTACTTGCTTTCCTAAAACTGATGTGATACAATGATTTAATCCAGAAAAGGAGTAAAAAATATGCGGCAAGGTATTCTTAAATAAAACTATAATCAAATAGTGGGAACAAAGGATTATGATAGCTCCTTTTGTAGGGGCTTAGTTTTTTGTACCCAATTTAAGAATACTTTTGCCTTATCAATTTTGACATATCCCCAAAAACAGCAATCACAAACAGGTGTATGCTGTATATGTGTATGTCCGCAACTTATAATCCCCAGTGGTAAAAGTATTTTACTGCTGGGGATTTTTATGCCCTTTGGGGCTGTAAAGGGAGGACAATCACATGAAAATAATCAATATTGGAATTCTTGCCCATGTAGACGCTGGAAAGACGACCTTGACGGAGAGCCTGCTATATGCCAGCGGAGCCATTTCAGAACCGGGGAGCGTCGAAAAAGGGACAACGAGGACGGACACCATGTTTTTGGAGCGGCAGCGTGGGATTACCATTCAAGCGGCAGTCACTTCCTTCCAGTGGCACAGATGTAAAGTTAACATTGTGGATACGCCCGGCCACATGGATTTTTTGGCGGAGGTGTACCGCTCTTTGGCTGTTTTAGATGGGGCCATCTTGGTGATCTCCGCTAAAGATGGCGTGCAGGCCCAGACCCGTATTCTGTTCCATGCCCTGCGGAAAATGAACATTCCCACCGTTATCTTTATCAACAAGATCGACCAGGCTGGCGTTGATTTGCAGAGCGTGGTTCAGTCTGTTCGGGATAAGCTCTCCGCCGATATTATCATCAAGCAGACGGTGTCGCTGTCCCCGGAAATAGTCCTGGAGGAAAATACCGACATAGAAGCATGGGATGCGGTCATCGAAAATAACGATGAATTATTGGAAAAGTATATCGCAGGAGAACCAATCAGCCGGGAAAAACTTGCGCGGGAGGAACAGCAGCGGGTTCAAGACGCCTCCCTGTTCCCAGTCTATCATGGCAGCGCCAAAAATGGCCTTGGCATTCAACCGTTGATGGATGCGGTGACAGGGCTGTTCCAACCGATTGGGGAACAGGGGGGCGCCGCCCTATGCGGCAGCGTTTTCAAGGTTGAGTACACCGATTGCGGCCAGCGGCGTGTCTATCTACGGTTATACAGCGGAACGCTGCGCCTGCGGGATACGGTGGCCCTGGCCGGGAGAGAAAAGCTGAAAATCACAGAGATGCGTATTCCATCCAAAGGGGAAATTGTTCGGACAGACACCGCTTATCAGGGTGAAATTGTTATCCTTCCCAGCGACAGCGTGAGGTTAAACGATGTATTAGGGGACCAAACCCGGCTCCCTCGTAAAAGGTGGCGCGAGGACCCCCTCCCCATGCTGCGGACGACGATTGCGCCGAAAACGGCAGCGCAAAGAGAACGGCTGCTGGACGCTCTTACGCAACTTGCGGATACTGACCCGCTTTTGCGTTGCGAAGTGGATTCCATCACCCATGAGATCATTCTTTCTTTTTTGGGCCGGGTGCAGTTGGAGGTTGTTTCCGCTTTGCTGTCGGAAAAATACAAGCTTGAAACAGTGGTAAAGGAACCCTCCGTCATTTATATGGAGCGGCCGCTCAAAGCAGCCAGCCACACCATCCATATCGAGGTGCCGCCCAACCCGTTTTGGGCATCCATAGGACTGTCTGTTACACCACTCTCGCTTGGCTCCGGTGTACAATACGAGAGCCGGGTTTCGCTGGGATACTTGAACCAGAGTTTTCAAAACGCTGTCAGGGATGGTATCCGTTACGGGCTGGAGCAGGGCTTGTTCGGCTGGAACGTAACGGACTGTAAGATTTGCTTTGAATACGGGCTTTATTACAGTCCGGTCAGCACGCCGGCGGACTTCCGCTCATTGGCCCCGATTGTATTGGAACAGGCATTGAAGGAATCGGGGACGCAGCTGCTGGAACCTTATCTCTCCTTCATCCTCTATGCGCCCCAGGAATACCTTTCCAGGGCTTATCATGATGCACCGAAATACTGTGCCACCATCGAAACGGCCCAGGTAAAAAAGGATGAAGTTGTCTTTACTGGCGAGATTCCCGCCCGCTGTATACAGGCATACCGTACTGATCTGGCCTTTTACACCAACGGGC
>ERZ505841.202-NODE-202-length-16986-cov-6.91678_pt1 | contig 16986 bp, 16 predicted proteins | sample MGYA00513093_ERZ505841 | MGnify/ENA metagenome assembly ERZ505841
CGCTCGCATCCTGCTGGCCGCGGCCCCAACAGCTCCTCCCTGTTTCCGCCACTGGCGGCGGTCGTCGCCGTTGCCCCCTCGACAAACGCCCCCAACTCTCCTATAATAAAATCATCCCAACGAAAGGCGGTGTCCCCATGCGTTTCCTTCACCTCTCCGACCTGCATCTGGGCAAGCGGGTCTGCGAATTCTCCATGCTGGACGACCAGCGCTGCATTTTAGAGCAGGTCCTCTCCCTGCTGGACGCCCGGCCCGTAGACGGCGTTCTGCTGGCAGGCGACCTCTACGACAAGCCTGTGCCGCCCGCCGAGGCGGTGCGGCTGCTGGACTGGCTCCTCACCGAGCTTGCGGCGCGGGGACTGCCCGTTTTTGCCGTCAGCGGCAACCACGACTCGGCAGACCGCATCGCCTTCGGCGCACGGCTGCTGGCAGGGAGCCGGGTGTACGTAAGCCCGGTCTTCACCGCACCACCCGCGCCCATCACCCTGACGGACGAATACGGCCCGGTGGACGTCTGGCTCCTGCCCTTTTTGAAGCCCGCCGCCGTGCGGCACGTCTTCCCGGACGAGAAGATCGAGAGCTACAACGACGCCATCGGCTGTGTGCTGAACGCCTGCGCACCCGACCCCGCCCGCCGGAACGTGCTGGTGGCCCACCAGTTCGTGGCCGGGGCGGCGGTCTGCGAGAGCGAAGAGCCCAGCGTGGGCGGGGTGGACAGCATCGACGTCTCCCTCTTCGAGGGCTTCGACTATGTGGCTCTGGGACACCTCCACAGTCCTCAGAAGGTGGGGCGGGACACCGTCCGCTACGCAGGCAGTCCCCTCAAATATTCCTTCTCCGAGGCCCATCAGCACAAAGCCGCCCTCTTCGTCACCCTGGGCGAAAAGGGCAGCGTCCGCTTCGAGGCCGCGCCTCTCACCCCCCGGCACGACCTGCGGGAGCTGCGGGGCAGTTACATGGAGCTCACCGACCGCCGGGCCTACGACGGCACACCGACGGACGACTACCTCCACATCACCCTCACCGACGAGCAGGACGTCCCCGACGCGCTGGCCCGGCTGCGGGTCATCTACCCGAACCTCATGCGGCTGGACTACGACAACCGCCGCACCCGGGCCGCTGAGACGCCCGACGCCGCCGCACGGGCCGAGAGCAAGACGCCCCTCGAGCACTTTGCGGCCTTTTACGAAGCCCAGAACGGCCAGCCCCTCTCCGACGAGCAGGCGGCGTTCTGCCAATCGCTCATCGAGGACATCTGGAAGGAGGACGAAGCATGAGGCCCCTGAAACTGACCTTATCGGCCTTCGGGCCTTATGCCGCCGAGACCGTTCTGGACCTCGCCCAGCTGGGCAGAGGCGGGCTCTACCTCGTCACCGGCGACACCGGCGCGGGCAAGACCACCCTCTTCGACGCCATCACCTACGCCCTCTACGACCATTCCAGCGGCGGCGTCCGGGAAGGGGCCATGCTCCGCAGCAAGTACGCCGAGCCCGGCACCCCCACCTTCGTGGAGCTGGAATTCGAGGTGCGGGGGCAGCGCTACACCGTCCGCCGCAACCCCGAATACCTCCGCCCGAAAGCCCGGGGCGAGGGCTTTACCACCGAAAAGGCCGACGCCTGCCTCACCTACGCCGACGGCCGTCCGCCCGTCACCCGGGCCAAGGACGTCACCGCCGCCGTGGTGGACATCATCGGGCTGGATTATAACCAGTTCTCCCAGATCGCCATGATCGCCCAGGGGCAGTTCACCCGGCTGCTCAACGCCTCCACCGAGGAGCGGAGCAAGATCTTCCGCAAGCTGTTCCGCACCCAGCCCTACCAGCGCCTGCAGGAGCGGCTGCAGGCCGAGAACGCCGCCCTCACCCGCCAGCGGGAGGAGCAGAGCGTCCGCATCGGGCAGCTGCTCTCCGGCCTGAGCTGGGCCGAGGGGGACGCCGACGAAGCCGTTCTGGACGAGCTGGCCCCCCTCTGCGAGGCGGGCGGGCAGGCGTCGCCGGAAGCGGTGCTGCCCCTTCTGGACGCCCTGCTGGCCGGGCAGGAGCAGGCGCTGAGCGCCGCCACCGCCGCCCGGACTGAGGCCGAGGCAGAGCTGGACAAGCTCCAGCAGACGCTGGGCCGGGCCGAACAGGCCGAGAAGCTTCGTCTCGAGCTGACCGCCGCGCAGGCCCGGCAGGACGCTCTGCGGCCCGTTCTGGACGCCGCCGAGGCCGAAGCGGCCCGCCACGCCGGGGATGCCGCCGCGCTGGACGCGCTGGCCGGAAAGCTCGAGCGGGCGAAAGCCGACCTCGCGGCCTTCGACGGGCTGGACAGCCTCGAAAAGAAGCTTTCCGCCGCCCGGGACGCCGCCGCCCTCGAGAACGCCAGAGCCGAAAAGCGCCGCGCCGCCCTCGGGCAGCTGGACGGAGAGCTGACCGCTTTGGAGCAGAGCCTCGCCGCCCTTGGGGGCGCGGAGGCCGAGAAGGTGAGCCTTGAGGCCCGGGCCGAACAGCTGGCCCGGCGGGAAACGGCCCTCGCGCAGCTGGCCCGGAGCCTCGCCGAGGGGCAGCGCCGGGGGCAGGCCGCACGGCAGGCGCAGGAGCGCTATCTTCTCGCCGACGGCGCAAAGGAGCGCGCCCACGCCCTCCGCGACCACCTCGAGCGGGCCTTTCTCAACGCGCAGGCGGGCCTGCTGGCCGAAGGACTGACGGACGGCACCCCCTGCCCCGTCTGCGGCAGCACCCATCACCCGAAGCGGGCCGTGCTGCCCGCCGAAGCCCCCACGCAGGCCCGGGTGGACGCGGCCAGACAGTCCGCCGACGAGTCCGACCGCGCCGCACAGGAAGCCAGTGCGGCCGCCGCCAAGGCCGTGGCCGCAGACCGGGAGGCCAAAGCCACCCTCCGCCGGGATGCCGAGGCCCTGCTGCCGGAGCGGTTCACCTCACCGGAGGGGCCGGTGAAGCTGACCGTCTCGCTCTTAAAGACGGCTCTGGCCGAAGAAAGCGAGGCCCTGCACGCCGCACAGGAAGCCCTCGACAAGGCTCAGAAGCAGAATGCCGCCGACCTCGCCGCCAAGGCCCGGCAGGAGGACGAGCGGCAGAAAAAGACCGCCCAGCGCTCTGCCCTCGAGGCCGAGGCACGGGCTTCCGCCGAGGAAGCCGCCCGCCAGTCCGCCGCCGCCAAGGCTCTGGAGGCCCAGTGTGCCGAGGCCCGGGCCGCTCTGCCCGCCGCCGGCCGGGAGGAAGCCCGCCGGGCGCTGGCCGGGCTGGAAAACGAGCGCCGCGCCCTCCGGGCCGGGATGGACGCCGCCGCGTCGGCTCTGGCCAGAGCCCGGCAGGACTATGCCGCTGCCGAGGCCGCAGTCACGGCCCTGACGGCCCAGCAGACGGAGGCGGGCGAAGCCGCCGACCTGCCCGCCCTCGAATCCCAGCGGGACGCTCTGACGGCCCGGCGCGCCGCTCTCGCGGCTCAGGAAAAGGCCCTGACGGCCCGCCTCCTGCCCAACCGGAAGTCCGCCGACCTCTACCGTCAGCACGCCGCCGCCCGGGCAGAGCTGGAACGCCGCTGGCAGTGGGTGAATGCCCTCGCCTCCACGGCGGGCGGCACCCTCAGCAGCAAACAGAAGATACGCCTTGAGGCTTACATCCAGATGAACTACCTCGACGCCATCCTCGTCCACGCCAACACCCGCCTCATGCAGATGACCGCCGGGCAGTACGAGCTGGAGCGGGTGGGCGCCGAGAACCAGCGCAGCCAGTCCGGCCTCGACCTCGGCGTCATCGACCACTACAACGGCACCCGCCGCAGCGTCAAGACCCTCTCGGGCGGTGAGAGCTTCAAAGCCTCGCTGGCGCTGGCGCTTGGCCTCTCGGACGAGGTCCAGAGCGCGGCGGGCGGCATCCGGCTGGACACCCTCTTCCTCGATGAAGGCTTCGGCTCGCTGGACGACGAGAGCCTTGAGCAGGCCATCCGGGTCCTCGCCGGCCTCACCGAGGGCGACCGCCTCGTGGGCATCATCTCCCACGTCGCCGCGCTCAAGGAGCGCATCGACAAGCAGGTGGTCGTAAAAAAGGCCCGCAGCGGGGGGAGCACGGTGGAGGTCCTTGTGTGACCGCTTTCCTTCTCTGCCTCATCGCCTGCCTTCTCAGGGCCGCGTCTTTCCGAAAGTCTTTTGCCTGCCCAGTCCTTTTTCCACACCCCGAGGCCCCTCTGGCCCCGGGGTGTTTTTGTATATTTTGCATAAAAAAAAAAAGAAAAACTTCATTTTTTTGATGATTTTTTCATTTTTCCTTGACATCAACTAGTAATATCTCTTATTATGATATTACCAACTCCCCACGGGGGCTGGAGAATACTACCGATCTGCTTTGAAGGAGGAACTGTAATGAAATTAACAAAAAAGCTGCTGGCCATGGCCCTTGCCGGAGTGATGCTGCTCACCATCCTCACCGGCTGCAGCAGTGGGAAAAGCGGCGACCGGCTGGTGGAGGAGTATATGGCTGCTTTCCTCAGCGAGAACCTTGGTTATAAGGACGTTCCCATCACCCACGATGTCCCTGAGATAAAGACCGTCGCTGATATGTTTAAGGCCTCCTGGCTGAATGATCACGGCGATTGGACTATTTCTCCGAATTCCTCTACATACACAACCCTGCGGAACGTTTTTAGCAACTACGAAAACGGTTATACCGTGAATCTTTACGCCTGCGAGGTAGACAGCAAGCAGAGCGAGCTGCACCAGACCATGCGTGTTATGCCCCTTATATTAGGGGGCGGACTGCCACTTCGTAGCTCTAGAGGAAGACTGACCGCTGCCAAGTGCGCTACCCGGCTTGTCACAAGAGGAAACAAGAGCTACCGCATCGCCGTGATCATCTATGATCATACCGCAGGTTAACAGCCTGCATGAACACAGGGAGGAACAACTATGAACGCTATGAAAAAGATCCTTGCCCTCGCCCTTGCCGGGGTGATGGCACTGGCCCTGCTTACGGGCTGCGGCACCGGAAGCTCGGCCTCCCACAAGAGCATTGCAAAGGCTATGGCGGATTATGCCAATGGCCATTGGGGTAAAACGACCATTACCTGTACCTCCTCTGCCGAACTGGATGCCCTGCTGCAAATGTGGGCAGCGGACCCCAGATTTGAAACTGCTGTCAAGGTGGTTTATACCGACGACAGCGCCTCTCTCCCGACAATTCGCTCCTACTTCTCAAGTAACCCCGCCCTCTCTAACAAGGTCGTCTGCCTCTACTGCGGCAAGTACGACAAGGATGCCGGAAAGCAGGCCATCAACCTGAATGCACACTACGCCTACATTAACACATCAAATATCGATCTGGCCGGTGAACGCCAGATCGGCCTGATCACCACCAGCTTTACGGACACCAACGGCAAAAAGGTCAAGGTCCGGTTTGCCGTGGTGGTGTCGGAAATCCCCACCCCGTAACACAGCGCAGCGCCTCTCCCCCCGGAGTCCCGGGGGGATTTTTTTGTGCATGATTGCCCCTGCCGCCGGGCATCCTAGGGGCGGAGGTGTTTTTTATGGAATCTCTGACGCCCTTCATCCGCCATGAGCTTGAGGATGCGCCCGGGCCGAGCGGCCCGCCGGAGGAGACGAGCAGCGTGGTCAGCCCACCTTTGGGCGCGGAACCCGGTCAGCCGCCCGTCACGGAACCGCCAAAGCCGGGCTGCGGCTCCCAGCAGCCGCCGTCGCAGCCGGACGGCCCGGATGTGCAGCTCCCGCCGCCGGAAGTCCCGCAGCCCCGTCCGGACTGCGGCATCCCCATGACCGACGGCACCCCTGCGGCCTGTCGGCAGAAGAATGCCGCCGAGTATCTGGCCGGGCGGTCGCCGGGGGTGATGACCCAGTACGGAGATGGGCTTTTCGGGGCCGAGCAGCATCTTCACAGCCGCGAACCTGCGCCCGACGAAGACCAGAGCGGCGTTTTACAGCTGGTAGAGTGGCGCGAAGAAGCGCCTTACGGTTGAAAGAGATGTAAAATTCAGAAATTATTTTCCAATTACCTGTTGAAATCTTCGCGCGCTTCTTTTATTATGGTAGCAAACAAAGCAAAGGCAGGTAATGCACTATGGCAGAAATCAAATACGAGATCGTTGAGCGCATCGCAGTCCTCGGAGAGCGTCCCCGCGGCTGGGAGCGCCAGCTCAACCTCATCAGCTGGAACGAAGGCGAACCCAAGTACGACATCCGCGACTGGTCCCCGGACGGCACCCGCATGGGCAAGGGCATCTCCCTGAGCCACGACGAGCTGGCCATCCTGAAGGGCATCCTCGAGGATATGGAGCTGTAAGATGACGGACCGCGAGGAATTTCTGGAGATATTCCGCACCCACGTCACCCGGCCCGGCAGCGAGAAGCTGCTGGACTGGATGGACAGCAAGACGGACTTCTTCTCCGCGCCGGCGTCCACCCACTTCCACGGGGCCTGCGAGGGCGGGCTGTGTGCGCACAGCCTGAACGTCTACCACGTGCTCCACGGCACCTTCTTCACGCCGGACGAGGACAGCGAGGAGACCTTCGCCATCTGCGCACTGCTCCACGACCTGTGCAAGGCCAACTTCTACAAAAAAGGCACCCGCAACGTGAAAAACGAAGCGACGGGCCAGTGGGAGAAAGTCCCCAGCTACAGCGTGGAGGATATGTTCCCTTACGGCCATGGCGAGAAAAGCGTCTTCCTCATCGAGCGGTTCATGAAGCTGAAGGTGGAAGAAGCCGTGGCCATCCGCTGGCACATGGGCGGCTTCGACGACGCCGTCCGGGGCGGCAGCTTTGCCCTGTCGGGGGCCTTCGAGAAGTACCCTCTCGCCGTCAAGCTCCACATCGCCGACCTCGAGGCGACCTATCTGCTGGAACAGCGGGGCGAATGACTTTTCTTTATATGCTTGACTTTTTTGCAGGATAGCATATAATGAAAGTACAGAGACGATACAGCATATGTTTCACCTATGCGAAAAGAAAACCCCCTCACGGAGCGGCTACTCCGAAAGGGGGTCTTCTTTTTAGTGCTTACGGCCCGAGAACCATCCGTCAAGCCACTTGCAGATGTAATGCGAGATCACATTTGCTGCGACGGACACGATCAGAGACGATATATCCTGCATATTTTCACCTCCCTCCCAGTTAAAATGGGCGGGGTAGGCCGCAGAATAAGTATAACATACTTTTCAGCAAAAAGATACAACAAAACGCCCGCCGTGCATCCACACGACAGGCGTTTTCTTTTTAACTCTTACTTTTCCTACGGCATCAGCTTCGCAAGCTCGGCCAAGACCTCGTCGCCGAGGTGTTCCAGCTTTGTTTTCGACTGACGGTCCGCAGCAGGCGGTGTCTGTGCAGCCGTCTCCGGGAACGGGACCGCGGGCTGTATGGACGGAACATCCAGCCGCAGCGGGGCGGTGGATATTTTGTCCAGCTCGCTCCGCAGCTCCTCACACCGGGCGGTCAGCTCGGCGTTCTCCTTCCGCAGGGCCAGCATGGTGCGCTCGTAGGCGAACATCCGTGTCTCATAGCGGCGAAGCTCGGCGTTGGCCGCGTTGAGCTTCCGGCTCAGTTGCTCGAGCTGGGTCGGCCCGGACGCAGCGGGCAGAGCCTCAGGGCAGGACTTCTCCCGTTCGGATGCCATCGCCTCTTCCACCTCCTGCAGTCTGCGCTGGGCGCAGCGATGCTCCCGGGCTGTCTCCCGGCAGAGCTGTTCCAGCCGATGCAGCTCCGGCGTCCGGCGGCTGCTCAGCCACTCCAGCGGCAGCTTTGTCTGTTGCTGCTCCACGGTACGGCCTCCTTCCGCTTTTTCTGCGCAAGGGGTTCTCTATTCTTGCGCTTATCTACGCTTGTTCAGAATCGCCAGCAGGTCGTCGTAGTAGCTGGTGTCGCTGTTCTCCTCTTCCACGGGCTTGGCGGCAGAAGCACTGCCGGAAGCGGCGGAGGGAGTGTTGACCTCGGCGCTGAAGACAGCGGACGGAGCAGAAGCCGTCACGCCGGGAGCAGTACCGGCGGCAGCAGTCCCCAGAGTGCCGCGCAGGCCATCAGCGGCCTTGTTGTCAAAGCCGGTGGCCACGACGGTAACGCGCATCTCATCGGAGAGGTTCTCGTCGAAGGCAGTACCCCAGATGATGTTCGCATCGGGATGAGCGCTCTGGGTGATGAGGCCGGCGGCAGTCTCGACATCCTCCAGACCGATGTCGGGGCTGGAAGTGATGTTGATGATGACGCCATGTGCGCCGGCGATGCTGGTCTCCAGCAGCGGAGAGGAGATAGCGGCCTTGGCGGCGTTCTCAGCCTTGCCGGCACCCTTGGCGCTGCCGACGCCCATGTGAGCGTAGCCGGCGTCCTTCATGATGGAGCGCACGTCGGCGAAGTCCAGATTGATGAAGGCCGGCACATTGATCAGGGCGGAGATGGACTCGACGCCCTGACGCAGCACGTTATCAGCGGCCTGGAAGGCGTTCATCAGGGTGATCTTCTCCTGACTGATCATCTTCAGGCGCTCGTTGGGGATGACGATAAGGCTGTCCACGTGCATCAGCAGATTTGCGATGCCCTGCTCAGCCAGACCCATCTTCCGCTTGCCCTCAAAAGAGAAGGGCTTGGTGACGATGCCCACGGTCAGGATGCCCAGGTCGTGTGCCACCTCGGCCACCACAGGAGCAGCACCGGTGCCGGTGCCGCCGCCCATACCGGCGGTGATAAAGACCATCTGGGAGCCCTTCAGCGCGTTTGCGATCTCGTCCTTGCTCTCCTCGGCAGCGCGCTGGCCGATCTCGGGGTCGGCACCTGCGCCGCGGCCCTTGGTGAGCTTGGAGCCCAGCTGCACCTTGGTGGCGGCATGGTTCTTCGCCAGTGCCTGCTGGTCGGTGTTCATTGCGATAAATTCAACGCCCTGCAGGCCGTCGCTGACCATGCGGTTGACGGCGTTGCCGCCGCCGCCGCCCACGCCGATGACCTTTATCGTCGTTACGTTTTCATCCATTTCTTCGTCGAGCATGAGTGCCATATCATTGTCCTCCATCGGATTTTATCGTAGACCGCGCCTTGGCGCAGGATAGAACTCAACATTACTGCTACTATATAACAGTATCGTATCATCTTTTGGCCTCGAATGCAAGATAAATTTGCTTTTTCGATGGTATTTTTTTCACAGCGGCGTCAGGGGGCGGCATTTCTCTGCCAATTCGTCCCCCTAAAGAGGCCAGAACTTCCCACAAACCGGCATAGCCCCGGTCGATATGACGAGTCTCTTCCACGAAGCTCTTTCCCTGTGCCGACAAAGCCGCCACCACCAGTGCCGCGCCGCCCCGCAGGTCGGGCGCAGTGAGGGCGGCTCCGTGGAGACCGCTTTCCGGCAGCGGGCCGACGGAGAGCACCCGGCCCGACCGTTTTACCCGCCCGCCCAGCCGCTCGAAGCCCTCCGCGCAGCCGAACCGCCGCTCGAAGATGACGTCCTCGATGCTGCTCTCTCCCTCGGCGCAGAGCATGGCGGCGGCCAGCAGGGGCGCAGCGTCGGTGGCGAGACCCGGGTACACCCCGGTGAAGACCCGGCCCGCCCCGTACAGCCGCCCGAAACGGGCCACCTCGGCCCGGTCTGCACCCCGCTCCACGGTGCATCCCATTTGTTCCAGAATTTCCAGCACCGGCGCATAGAGCGCGGGCGGGCATCCGGTGAGCTCCACCCGCCCTCCGGCAGCAGCGGCGGCGCAGGCCAGCGTAGAGGCGAAGATGCGGTCCGGCAGGGGCGAAAAATCGCAGCCGGAAAGCCCCCGCCGCCCCTCGATGCGCAGTGTGGAAGTCCCCGCACCCTCGATACGCCCGCCGCAGCGGTTCAGAAATTCGGCAAGGTCGGAGATCTCCGGTTCCCGGGCCGCGCCCCGCAGGACGGTGGTGCCTCGGGCGCAGACAGCAGCCAGCAGCAATGTCTCCGTCGCTCCCACGCTGGGGAAGCGGAGGGTGATGTCGGCCCCGTGGAGCCCCCCCGGCGCGGCCAGCACCAGCTTTCCCGCCCCGGCGTCCAGCTCCTTTGCCCCCATCCGGGCCAGACCTTCCAGATGTAAGTCGATGGGGCGGGCGCCGATATTGCACCCGCCGGGCAGCGAAGTCTCGGCCCGGCCCAGCCGCGCCAGCAGCGGCGCGCAGAAGAGGATGGAGGCCCGCATTTGTGCCGCGGTTTCTCCCGGAAGGGTGCTGTTTGAGGGCATCCCGGCCACCACAATGTCTGCCCCCTGCCAGTAGGCAGCACACCCTGCGCCCCGCAGCAGCCCGAGGCTGCATTCCACGTCCGACAGCCTCGGCACGGCCCGCAGCCGCACCGGTCCCCGGCAGAGCAGCGCCGCTGCAAGGAGCGGAAGTACGCTGTTTTTCGCCGCCGGTATCGCCGCCGTGCCGTTCAGCGGCCGCCCGCCCATCACCCAAATCCGCCCGCTCTGCTGTGTCATATCCGCTGCCCCCATTCCGCAAAAGATACCCCACGATATGCAAAAGCAGGGGCGGATGTCACGATTTGAGTTTGTGAATGTGTTTGTGAGACTTGCCCTCTCAGTCACGCCGCAGGCGTGACAGCTCCCCCAGAGGGGGAGCCACTGGCGTGTCGGTCAGGCCCACGCTGGACGAGCGAAGCACGATGTCTCGGAAACAGTAGTGCCTTGCTGTCCGGATTCACAACAGCTTAACAAGGTGCGTTTGTTCAGAAGCCGCTGCCCTCTGTAGCAGCGCCCGCCCTTTTGCGCCCCGTCGGGCCTTCAGCGGTCAGGCGAAAGTGGCCCGGCTTGCCAATGGCTCCCCCTTTGGGGGCAACAGCGACGACCGCCGCCAGTGGCGGAAACAGGGAGGAGTTGTTGGGGCAGCGGCCAGCAAGACGCAAGCGAAGCGCGGCGGATGCTGGGTGCCGCAACCCGGCCTTGGCGAGCGAAGCGAGACTGAGAGGGCTCTACGTCTCCCCCCTCGATACCCCCAGCACCACCCCCATCTCCCCCAGCAGCATCATGAGGCTGGTGCCGCCGGAGGAGAAAAAGGGCAGCGAGATGCCGGTGTTGGGGATGGTGTTGGTGACGACAGCCACGTTCAGCACTGCCTGCAGGGCCACCTGCACCACGAATCCCACCACCAGCAGCGCTCCGAACCGGTCGGGCGCGTGGGCCGCGATGGTGATGCCCCGGCAGAGCAGCAGCACGAACAGCCCCACCACTGCGCAGGCCCCCACGAAGCCCAGTTCCTCGCAGACGATGGAGAAGATGAAGTCGTTCTGAGGCTCGGGGACGAAAAGATGCTTCTGGCGGCTTTCTCCCAGACCGAGGCCGGTGGCCCCGCCGGAGCCGATGGCATAGAGGCTCTGGATGGTCTGGTGGCCATCGCCCAGCGGGTCGGCGAAGGGGTCGAGCCAGGAGCGGAGCCGGTCGGCGGCGTAGGGGACGAGGTCGGGCATGACGGCCACCGCCGCACCGATGGCCCCGACGCCTCCCGCGCCCGCCAGCAAAAACCACCGCAGCCCCGTACCGCCCACGAACATCAGCACCGCGCCGATGCCGAGGATGAGGACGGTGCCGGACAGGTGCGGCTCCAGCAGCATCAGGGCCGCCACCACCCCCAGCACCAGCGCAAAGGGCAGGACACCCACGCTGAAGTCCTTCATCCGGTCGTGGTTCAGTGCGATGATGTGGGAAAACACCAGCACCACCGCGAACTTTGCGATCTCGCTGGGCTGCAGGGTGCCGAACCCCGGGATGACCAGCCACCGCCTGCAGCCGTTGTACTCAGGCATAAACAGCACCGCCGCCAGCAATATCAGCGACAGCCCCAGCAGCGGCCACGCCAGCTTATGGAAGATATGGTAATCTACCCGGCTGGCCAGCCACATCCCGCAGAGCCCCAGCGCCGCGTAGAGCAGCTGAGGCCGCAGATAGGCCCAGGCGTCGCCCCGCCGGTAGAGCGCCACGGCGCTGGACGCGCTGGCCAGCATCACCAGCCCGAAGCCCACCAGCGTGAGCACCAGGATCAGAAACGGCAGGTCCATGCCGGGCAGCGGGCGCAAAAGCTTCTTCATCCTCTCCCCCCTTCCCTTTAGTGTACGCACCGGGGCGGACGGCTAGTCACGGAGCCTCGCGCATATGATTGCAGGAAGGGAGGTGCTGTCTCATGTCCGAATCGCCAAAACCCGCCGACGCCCTGCGCACCCTGCCGGAACGGGCGTTCCGCGCCCGGGCAGGGCTGGTGGCGGGGGTATTCTGTCTGGTCTGCTGCGGGCTGGCGGTGCGGCTTTTATTTTTGCAGGTGCTGGGCGGCGGCTGGTACACCGACCGCGCCCTGGGCCAGCAGCTGCGGGACACCGTCGTCCCCGCCGACCGGGGCCGCGTTTATAGCGCCGACGGCGTCCTTCTGGCGGCCAACAGCAGCTGCTGGACCCTCCGGGCCTCGCCCCGGGAGATGCCGGAGGATAAACTCGCCCTCGCGGCCAAGGGGCTGGCGGAGATATTGGAGCTGGACGAAGGGAAGCTTCTCGAGAAATTCAGCGACCGCCGCTCCAACGACTGCCTCCTGCGCTACCGGGTAGACCGGGCCATGGCCGACGCCGTGCGGGACTTCTGCGAGGCAAACGGCGTCACCGGCATCCGCATCGATCAGGACTCGAAGCGCTGGTACCCGCAGGGGGAGTTTCTGGCCTCGGTGCTGGGGTTCACCAATGTGGACAACGCGGGCGTCTCGGGCCTCGAACTGAAGTATGACGACCTGCTCACCGGCGAAAACGGCGTCGTCCTCACGGCGGTGAACGCCTGGGGCTACACCCTCGAGCAGAGCTATGAGACCGAGCGCTTCCCCACCGAGGGGGACGGCCTGCGGCTCACCATCGACGCCAACATCCAGCACTACCTCGAGAACGCGCTGGGCTACGCGGTAAAGGAGCACCACGTCGCAGCCCGTGCCGTGGGCATCGTCATGGACGTGAACACCGGGGCTGTGCTGGCCATGTCCACCACCCCCGCCTACGACCCCAACCAGCCCCGTGTGCTGGCCGACAAGGCCGCCCGGGAGGCCGTGGAGAGGCTTTCCGGCGACGAGCGGGCGGCGGCATTGCAGCTGGCCCAGCAGACCCAGTGGCGGAACAAGGCCGTCAGCGACCTCTACGAGCCGGGCAGCGTCTTCAAGCTCATCACCTGCGCGGCAGCGCTGGACACCGGGGCTGTGAGCAAAAGCTCCAGCTTCTACTGCGGCGAGAGCATCTCGGTGGCCGGCACCCGCTTCCACTGCGCCAACCACAAGCGCCACGGGGCGCAGACCGTCACTCAGGCCCTTGAGAACTCCTGCAACCAGAGCTTCATCCAAATCGGCGCAAGGCTGGGCAAAGAGGCGTTCTGCGACTACTTTGCGGCCTTCGGCCTTCGCGCGCCCACCGGCATCGACCTGCCCGCCGAGCCGAAAAAGAGCCTCTACTACACCGCCGACCGGATGGGGCCGGTGGAGCTGGCGTCCTGCGCCTTCGGGCAGAGCAGCAAGATCTCTTACCTCGAGATGGCGTCGGCGGTCTGCGCCGTGGTCAACGGCGGGCGGCTGATGCAGCCCTACGTCGTCTCGGACATCCTCGGCCCGGAGGGCGAAGTCATCGACCACCTCTCCCCCGTCTGCAAGCGGCAGGTGCTGAAAGAGGAGACCTCCCGCACCATGCGGGAGATGATGGAGGCCGTCGTCCTCTACGGCGGCGGCCGGAACGCCCGGATCGCGGGCTACCGGGTAGGCGGCAAGAGCGGCACCAGCCAGAAGCTGGACAGCGCCGACGAGAAGGCCCGCATCGCCAGCTTTGTGGCCGTGGCTCCCATCGACGACCCCCAGTTTTTGTGCCTCGTCTGCCTCGACGAGCCCCACAGCTGGACGACAGCGGGCGGCAGCCTCTCGGCCCCGGTCTGCGCCGAGGTCCTCGAGCAGACGCTGGTGTACAAGGGTGTCCCCCGCGCCGCTGTCCCGGATACGCCCGCTTCCGATGCTGAGACTTCCGCCGACCTTCCCGAGGACGGCGACAGCTTCGACGGGGCGTAAAAATGGGCAAAAGAAAAGACCGCCGGACGGCGGTCTTTTCTCACGTTCCTGCTTCGTCCGTCAAACGTACCAGCTCTGCGGCCAGCGGCGGAAGAGTCTCTATGCTTTCTCTCTCGTCCAGATAGACGACCTCGTGATAAAACGGCTCGTCGTTCCGCTTCGATAGGATGTGCGTCACCGGATACGCGCCCTCGCTCTTGGCAAAGCCGTCCTCATCCCGCAGTGATTCCACGATGTACTTGCTGCTCTTGTACTCCCCGCTGGCGTCCTTGTGACGGTTCAGGCAGAGCACAAAGGCAAGGTCCGTCGTGCCGAACTGAAACGACTGCGTTTCAGTCGTGATATTTTCCAGCATAAAGCACTCTGAAGTGACCATGCCGGCGATGTCGCTCAGGTGTACGAGCTTGCGCTGGCAGAGCTGATAGGGGTGGTGAGGCGAAAAGAAGATCTGGTTTGCCTGCAGCGTCCCGCTCACCGCCTTTTTGTAAAAGGACATCGCGTCCAGCCCGGTATCCACGCCGGTCAGGTGACGGAATCCCTTTGCCTGATAGGCCACCTCGATGGCTCTGCCGTCGAAGACATACAAAAAGTGTTTGCCCACCAGATTTTTCTTATAGAGGCGCGCCGCCGCAGAGATTTGGGCTACCACCTGCTTTTTATCGTTCAGCTTTTTCATACGTCCTCAGTTCCTTTTATAAAGAAAGGGCGTCAGACTCTTCATCCGACGCCCATCATTCTTAAAACAGCGGTTTTCTGCTGGCTGTCAGCCGCGATGCCCGGTAGAGCATCTATTGTCGCCGGAACTTACCGTCCCCGGCGCGGACCCACCTTATCTCCCCGGTGCGGGCGCGATGTCCGGTGGGACATCTTATGTCGTGGTGATTACCCTGCCCACGCACAGTACAGCTTTGCGTGCCGCCGCACGGAACCTTCCGGTTCACTTATAGTATACACAAAACCTGACGGATTGTCAACAAAAACCGTTCAGCTCTGCTGCGGCTGGTCGCGGAACACGATCTCGCCGGTGGCGCTGTCCATGGACTCGACGATGGCGAGGCTCTCCAGCTGGATGCCCTTGCTGCGGATGAGGTCGCCGCCCTGCTGGAAGCCCTTCTCGACGGCGATGCCGATGCCCTCGACGGTGGCACCGGCCTTCTCGGTCAGCTCCAGCAGACCCAGCAGGGCGCAGCCGTTGGCCAGGAAGTCGTCGATGATGAGGACGTGGTCCTCGGGGGTGAGGAACTTCTTGGAGACGATGACATTATAAATTTTCTTGTGGGTGAAGGACTGGATCTTCGTCTCGTAGTTGTCATAGTCTAGGTTGATGCTCATGGACTTTTTGGCGAACACCACCGGCACGTTGAACTCGCTGGCCACCACAGCCGCGATGCCGATGCCGCTGGCTTCGATGGTGAGCACCTTGTTGATGGGCTTGCCGTCGAACAGGCGCTTCCACTCCTTTGCCATCTCGCGGAACAGCGGGATGTCCATCTGATGGTTGATGAAGCTGTCCACCTTGAGCACGTTGCCCTCACGGACGATGCCGTCTTTGCGGATGCGGTCTTCCAGCATTTTCATAGTTCGTCTCTTCCTCCCAATTTCCCTGTCACAAAACGGTCGATATTTCATATCAGTATACCGGATACTCTCCCGGTTGGCAAGGCTTTTTCTGCCCAAATTTGACTCGTTCTCTCCGGTTTTTTCAGCCCTTTCGATTATAAGTACGACTTTTGCGGTACAGTCTGTGTCTCAGGGCGGGCGATTTGTGCAGTTGTCTCTTGTTTTCTGCGCAAAATCGAGTATACTGGTAGCAACCGGAAACGGCTTGCTGCGGCCGACGAGGGCCGCAGCGGGAAAAGGAGTCAGTATATGAAGACAGGGTTAGTATTAGAGGGCGGTGCCATGCGGGGGATGTTCACCGCAGGCGTTCTGGATGTCCTGATGGAGCACGGCCTCACCACCGACGGCACCATCGGCGTGTCGGCGGGCGCGGTGTTCGGCTGCAACTTCAAGTCGCACCAGATCGGCCGCGTCATCCGCTACAACACCGAATATTGCAACGACAAGCGCTACGCCAGCTTCCGCAATCTGCTGCGCACCGGCAACCTCTACAGCGAGGATTTCTGCTACCACGAGGTGCCGGAAAAGCTGGACCCCTTCGATGAAGAAGCCTTCCGCGCTTCGCCCATGGACTTCTTTGTCGTCTGCACCGACCTGCGCACCGGCGACCCGATCTACCACAAGTGCCGCAGCGGTGACGCCGAGGACGTGCGCTGGATGGAGGCTTCGGCGTCCATGCCGCTGGCGGCGAAGGCCGTCCGGATCGGCCACTACTCCCTGCTGGACGGCGGCGTGGCCGACTCCATCCCCGTCCGCTTCTTCGAGAGCCTGGGTTACAAGCGGAACCTCATCATCCTGACCCAGCCCAAGGGCTTTGTGAAAAAGAAGAACCCCATGCTGCCCGCCATCCGCGCGCGGTATCTGCGCTATCCGGCCTTCGTGGCAGCGGTGGCCGACCGTCACGAGCGGTACAACGAGACCCTCTCCTACATCGCCATGCAGGAGGCATCGGGCAAGGACTATGTCATCCGCCCGCCCATCCCGCTGGAGATCGGCGCTATGGAGCGTGACCCCGCCCAGCTGCGCCGGGTCTACGAGACGGGCCGCGCCGTGGCGGAAAACCAGATCGATAAGATAGAGGCGTTCCTGAACGATGTGAAGCTTTCCCCCGAAGCTTAAGCCTCTCCCTTTGGGAGAGGTGCCACCGAAGGTGGCGGAGAGGGCAAGCCCGCTTATCAAGAGTTACCTATACAGCGATGAGCATTGGCTTTTGTCAGAGCGATGCCATCGCTGTTTTTTTGTTTCTCTGTGGCATCCTTGCCCTCTCAGGCGCTTCGCGCCAGCTCCCCCAGAGGGGGAGCCCTTGGCAGGCCGGTCAACTTCCTACTAGACGCCTGAGGCGCAATATGGCG
>ERZ505841.214-NODE-214-length-16032-cov-5.5108_pt1 | contig 16032 bp, 14 predicted proteins | sample MGYA00513093_ERZ505841 | MGnify/ENA metagenome assembly ERZ505841
GTCAAAGTGAATCCCTCACTTCCACTAATGGTTCTGTATACGTCGCAAGAATGCTCTTGAACTGGTCTAATTCAACCACAGCTTCACCCACTTTCTTATTATAAATATTCTCTGTCGGACTCCCTGTGGATAACCGACTGAATTGCTATAGATTATAGCAGTCCTGGTAAATAATTCGTTTAAAATAATACCATATCTTTAAGCAAATTACAAATAAAGAATTACCCACAGCGTGAAATGATCATTTATCGTAACAATCATTTCACACTGTGGGTAATCATACTTTACACTGAATTACGCATAAAGTCTGTGTAATTTATGAGAAGAAGCTCTCTGCAACACTTATATCTGCAATATATCCCACTGTTCCTGTCATATAGATAGTTCCGTCCTCTTCCATATCGATCTGTATCATTCCGCCCGGCTGATTTACATTAATACGGGATTCCACCAGTCCCAGCTTATAGGCTGCCGCTGCTGCCGCACAGCTTCCTGTTCCGGAAGCCTTTGTATATCCGGAGCCTCTTTCCCAGATTTCAATCTCCAGATTTCCCTTGTCGACCTGACGGCAGATCTGCAGGTTCATTCTCTCCGGAAATTCGTCTGCATTTTCCACATAAGGTCCCAGATTCTTTACAGCTTCTGCACTTACATTGTCTGTAAAAATAATGCAGTGTGGATTACCAACTGTCAGGCAGGTAGCCTTGTATTCTTTTCCATGGAATACGAAATTCTCCTTAATTACTTCACGAACTTCACCGGAAACAGGGATATCGCTGGAGATAAAAGATGGTTTTCCTATGTTTACTTTAAATTCCGTTGCCCGGCTGTTCAGGCATTCCACATGAATCGTGCCTGACATAGTTTCAATGTCAAATTTTTTCTCAGTAATATATCCATTATCCATCAGATATTTGGCAAAAATACGCACGCCGTTTCCACTGATGGCAGATTCACTTCCGTCTGCATTAAAAATACGCACACCCAATTTCCCATCAATTTCTACCGGTCCATAGAGCACACCGTCAGCGCCAAGCCCAAATCCTCTCTGGCAGAGAAGTGCAATCTTCTTTCCCTGAAGCTGTACCTGATTTTTCTTCGGATCAAGAATCAGATAATCGTTTCCAAGTCCCTGATATTTACTCATAATAATTGTATTTGCCATAACCATATCTCTCCTTCTGATTTATAATCCCGGATACTTCCCGCTTTTGTATCTGCATCGATAATCAATTGTCGGGCAATCTTTCCAACTCACTTCGCCACTTGTCTGATTAAATTTTGTGTCAGGTAATTTTCTCATATCACATCCTGACTTTATATTCATTATATTTTATTGTTTTTACCATGTATATAGAGTAAAATGCTTAAAACATTGCAAAAAATGCTCTGTAGGTATTACAAAAAAGACCATTATATCAGTTCTCTGATATAACAGCCTTACAGCAACATCACTCCTCTCTGTTCAGTTTTCTATTTCTTTACCCTATTTCGAAATAGTTACAAAGTTTTTACGATTACTTTGTAATTGTATGATACTATTATCGTGTAATAATGTCAATATCTTTGTAGCATATTTTCTCAGAAATTATAAAATATATTCGTTACTATTTGTTACATTCTTAGTAATAATTGTACATTTGCGCATTAAATGATATGATTATACCATGAATCAAACTTTTCCCTCCGCTTATTGCTTTCCACTGCTTATTTCTTTTCACAATCTCCACAGGGGACTTGCTTGATTCGATTAAATAATCATTGCAGATATCGGAGGCAGATATGTTATTATCAGAACAGTTCTATCAGACAGAAAAAACAGGATACCTGAACGAACAATTCCGACTTTTTCATCTTAAAGACCAGACCAGAAAGGAATTCTCTTACCATTATCATGATTTTCACAAGGTAGTTATCTTCATCTCCGGCAAGGCTGCTTATCATATAGAAGGAAAAGCTTATCAACTGAAACCATGGGACATTCTTCTGGTAAACCGCCATGCCATCCACCGCCCGGAGATTGATCCATCTGTTCCATATGAACGTTTTATTCTCTGGATCCAAAACGATATTCCCTGGCAGGAACTGCTGAAATGCTTCCAGAAAGCAAATGACCGAAGCTATAATCTGGTACGTCTGAACTCTGCTCTTCAGGAAAAGATGAAAGACATCCTGTTTGAACTGGAAAATTCTGCAAAATCCGATGAATATGGAAGGGAAATCCTGACACAGTCACTTTTTCTTCAGTTTATGGTTTATCTGAACCGTATCTTTCTGGAAAAGCAGTACATATTTGATAAAAAATCCTACACCTTTGACTCGCAAATTGCCAGTATCCTTCAGTATATCAACCACAATCTGAAAGAAGATCTGTCTGTAGAAACGCTTTCTGCCAGATATTATGTAAGCAAGTACCATCTGATGCGGAAGTTCAAACAAGAAACCGGCTATACCCTTCATAATTATATTGTAAACAAGCGGCTTCTTATGGCACGTACTCTGATCTCAAATGGAATGCCTGTGACAAAAGCAGCACAGGAAAGCGGGTTCGCAGAATACAGCACTTTTTCCCGGGCATACCGTAAACAGTTCAAAACCAACCCCAGCGAAGAACTGCCTCATTATAGCAATCCTCTAAAATAATATATCCACTACCTTTACACAACAATTCCATAACACAAAAAAGATGTAACCATGTCTGAAAGAATCTTTCTTCTCAGACATAATTACATCTTTTATTGTTCTCAGGTCGGGCAGATATTCGCGCTCCGCTTACTGTTTCACTTTCTTCTTCGCTGTCGCACAGTAGAATACGAATCCCAGCAGTACCAGTGCCACGATCATCCATCCGGCCAGTGCTGCTGTTCCCAGACCTGCAAATTTATCATAGTAACCTTTCAGATAGATCACAATGATAATCGCCGGAATTCCATAGGCAACATAATTTTTCAGACATTTCGGGAATTTCATGCCTGTACCGGCATTCACCTCTGCAATGAAATTGTCCCATCCCCATCCGTTCTTTCTGGTACAAAACAGAAGGTAACCAAGACTTCCAAGAGGAAGAAGGTTATTAGAAACAATAAAGTCTTCCAGATCCATGATGTTGCTTCCATCTCCGAATGGCTGGAATCCGGAAAGTACATTGAATCCAAGCACACATGGAATGCTTAAGATCACAACAAGAACTGCGCAGACAACAACACTCTTTTTACGGTTCCAGCCAAACAGTTCCATATTAAACACGATCAGGTTCTCAAATACAGCAATGATCGTTGAAACCGCAGCAAATGTCAGAAACAGGAAGAACAGACTTCCCCACAAAGCCCCTCCGCTCATCTTTGCAAAAATATTGGGCAGAGTGATAAAGATAAGGCTTGGACCTGCATCCGGCTGGATTCCATAGGAGAAGCATGCCGGAATAATGATAAATCCTGCTGTCAGCGCAACAAAAGTATCGAGTACGGTGATGCTTACCGCCTCTCCGGTAAGGCTTCTGGATTTGTCCAGATAACTTCCGAAGATCAGCATGGCACCAATACCAATGGATAATGTAAAGAATGACTGACTCAATGCCGCAAATACTACATTACCAACTCCTGCTTCCTTAATCTTCTGAAAATCAGGAATCAGATAGAAGCGGATTCCTTCTCCCGCGCCTTCCATCATTACTGAATGAACCGCAAGGATCACCATAATGATAAGCAGTGCACTCATCATTACTTTGGAGATTTTTTCAATACCATTTTGCAATCCCATGAAACAGACTGCAAATCCGATCAGACAGATGATCACCATCCATAACATCATCGTCGGTGCATTTCCCAGCATATCGGAAAAAGACTGTGTTACTGCTTCCGGAGTCGCTCCAACGAAATCTCCCCGCAGACTCTTCACACAATAGTAGATCATCCATCCTCCTACTGTTGTGTAAAACATCATCAGCATATAACATCCAATAATACCAATAAATTTCAATGGCTTCCAGCCGCTTCCTGCAGGTGCCAGTTTGTCAAAACATTTCGCAACACTTGTGTGGCTTCCCCGTCCTACCGCAAATTCTGCTACCAGAACCGGAATACCGAGAATAACCAGAAAACATAAGTAGATCAGGATAAAGGCCGCGCCTCCATATGCCCCGCAGATATACGGAAACTTCCACACGTTTCCAATACCGATGGCACATCCTGCTGACACCAGGATAAAACCAAGGCGTGAGCCGAAAGACTCTCTTTTCATACTGTTTTTCCCCCTTTATGGAATTGTTATGTGACTGTTCATCAATCATAATCACATAGCTGTGGATGTACTGAACAGTTCAGACAGATATTCACAATCTGCCAATTCAACGCGCTAACGTGTTTTTGCGCACGATAAAAGGGCCTCATGATTCAGCCCTTTTATTTTGCAGCAGACATGATCTGCTCACAATGTTCTGTTTACAAAATCATTACTGCCCGCTCTGTAGTAATGAACTCACCACTTACAGAAATGGGAATCTTCTCAACTGAGATAAACGAGTCAGGCCTTATTCTTACGTCCACAGCACTGTTTGTATTTCTTACCGCTTCCACATGGGCAGGGATCGTTCGGATATACTTTGATTTCTTTTCTCTGAACCGGTTTCTTAGGACCGGCACTGTCATCCTTGTTTGTTCCGGTAACTTTAGCTACCTGTTCACGCTCGATCTTCTGCTCTACATGTACATGGTACAGCATACGAAGAGTATCTTCCTGAATGGATGTGATCATCTCGTTGAACATATCAAATGCACTCATTTTATATTCAACAACCGGATCTCTCTGTCCATAAGCAGCAAGTCCGATACCCTGACGAAGGATTTCCATATCATCAATGTGATCCATCCACTTGCTGTCAATACATTTCAGAAGTACAACTCGCTCTAATTCACGAAGCTGCTCCGGTTCCGGGAACTCTGCTTCTTTTTCTTCATAGAGCTTCACTGCCTCTTCTTTCAGTTCATGTCTGATCTCATCGCGTTTCTTGCCTTTTACACTCTCAGCTGTAAGCGGTCTGATCGGAATGATCGGAGTAAGAACACCGTTAAATTCATTCAGATCCCACTCTTCAGAATCTACATCATCAGAGAAACACATATCAACATAGGTATCCACTGTATCCTGGATCATCTTATAGATTGCTTCACGCATATTCTCACCGTCGAGAACCTGACGACGTTCTTTGTAGATGATCTCACGCTGTTCATTGTTTACCTGATCATAATCAAGAAGATTCTTACGGATACCAAAGTTGTTAAACTCAATCTTCTCCTGAGCTTTCTCAATTGCATTGGAAAGCATCTTGTGCTCAATCTGTTCATTCTCTGCAACACCAAGAGATGTAAAGATCTTCATCAGTCTCTCAGAACCGAACAGACGCATCAGGTCATCTTCCAGGGAAATATAGAAACGGGATTCACCCGGATCTCCCTGACGTCCGGAACGTCCGCGAAGCTGATTATCAATACGTCTGGACTCATGACGTTCTGTACCGATGATCATCAGACCACCTGCATTTCTTGCCACATCATCCAGCTTGATATCTGTACCACGACCAGCCATGTTAGTGGCGATCGTAACTGCTCCTGCCTGACCTGCCTGTGAGACAATCTCTGCCTCAAGTTCATGGAACTTGGCATTCAATACATTATGTTTGATTCCCTGTCTCTTCAGCATACGGCTGAGAAGCTCGGAAGTTTCAATCGTAATGGTACCGACCAGTACAGGCTGCTGTTTCGCATGAGCTTCCACTACAGCATTGACAACTGCGTTGAATTTCTCTTTCTTTGTCATATAAACAGCATCTTCATGGTCAACTCGGATAACCGGTCTGTTAGTCGGGATCTCTACAACGTCCATTGCATAGATATCACGGAATTCTTTCTCCTCTGTGACAGCTGTACCGGTCATACCGCCTTTCTTATCATATTTATTAAAGAAGTTCTGGAAAGTGATGGTTGCCAGAGTCTTGCTCTCACGTTTGATCTTAACATGCTCTTTCGCTTCGATTGCCTGATGAAGACCATCTGAGTAACGGCGTCCCGGCATGATACGTCCGGTGAATTCATCAACAATAAGGATTTCATCATCTTTAACTACATAATCCTGATCCTTATGCATCAGGTTATGGGCGCGAAGTGCAAGTGTAATATTATGCTGGATTTCCAGATTCTCCGGATCTGCCAGGTTTTCAATATGGAAAAATTTCTCAACCTTATGAACGCCCTGCTCTGTAAGGTTTACGATCTTATCTTTTTCATTTACAACGAAGTCACCTGTCTCGATAACTTCTTCACCCATGATGGCTGCCATCTTGGTCATCTCATGGCTGGCTTCACCGCGCTCTAACTGCTGAGCAAGGATATCGCAGGCCTCGTATAACCTGGTTGACTTACCGCTCTGTCCTGAAATGATCAGAGGGGTACGTGCCTCGTCGATGAGAATGGAGTCGACCTCATCGATGATACAGTAGTGCAGATCTCTCTGTACCAGCTGTTCTTTATAGATAACCATGTTGTCACGCAGATAATCGAAACCAAGTTCGTTGTTCGTAACATAGGTAACATCACAGTTGTATGCAGCACGACGCTCATCCTGCTTCATATCATTTAAAACAACACCGACTGTCAGGCCAAGAAACTCATGAATCTTTCCCATTTCTTCCGCATCTCGTTTAGCCAGGTAATCGTTGACTGTTACGACATGCACACCTTTGCCTTCCAGTGCATTTAAATATGACGGAAGTGTGGCGACAAGTGTTTTACCTTCACCTGTTCTCATCTCTGCGATACGTCCCTGATGGAGAATGATACCACCGATGAGCTGCACACGGAAATGTTCCATTCCAAGAACACGCTTGCCTGCTTCACGTACAACCGCAAATGCCTCAGGAAGCAGATCATCCAGTGTCTCTCCCTCTTCAAGACGTTTCTTAAATTCTCTTGTTTTTCCTCTGAGTTCTTCGTCGCTTAACTTCTGCATGTCCGGGCGCAGGCTCTCAATTTTCTCAACCAGAGGCATGATACGCTTAACCTCTCGCTGGCTGCGGGTCCCGAATACTTTTGAAAACATATTCATATTAGGTTTTACTCCTGTTTATTTCTTTTTTATACAAGCATTGCTGCCATATAACAATTGCTACTGTGCGGAATAATTTCTGTTCACTCCGTCCACAGCAGACATGTCAGCAGCATGCGAACATTACAAACGCTTACTATAATACACAATACTTGTATATTCTAACACTTTCCGTTATGGAAAACAATGAATTTTTCATGAACAAACCAAGAAAATTACGGAGTCACCAAAATTTATCGCTTTGTATCCACGATCAGTCTGCCAAATTTCTGCAGTTCCTTTTTGGCCTGTATAAAATCCGGTAAATGCCACTCCCAGTTCGGAGAACCAATGGTTCCCGGTGTGTTGATATGGCCCTCTTTTCCAAGTCCAAGAATATCTGCCAACGGAATGATCGCATATTCTGCCTGATTCTGCATGGTATACTGGAGAAATCTGTCCTTGACAGAGCCCTGTGATGCTCCCGCCTTCTTTAACATCCTGCGGATTTTTCTTCTGGCTGCGGCACTCATATTTCCATACCACTGCATGATCGTATCATTGTCATGCGTTCCTGTGTAAAAAATCATGTTTTCCACATCATGGAAGGTATCTCGGGCATATTTTCCACCTGTTTCTATGGAGAAGATCAGAATCTTCATTCCCTTCAGATGATAATGATCTTTCAGCATCAGAACCTCCGGACGAAGCAGCCCCAGATCCTCTGCTACCAGATCTAATCCCGGAATTTCTTTCTGAAGTGTATCAATGACCTCATATCCCGGTGCCTCGATCCATTCACCGTCAATAGCAGTCGGGCAGTCTGCCGGAATTTTCCAGTATGTATCAAATGCCCGGAAATGGTCGATCCTTATAATATCAAACAATTTGTTGCTATAGCCGATTCTGTCCACCCAGAATCTGTAATCCTGTTCCTTCATATGCTCCCAGTCATAGATCGGATTTCCCCATCTCTGCCCTGTAGCACTGAAATAATCAGGCGGTACTCCGGCGATGAAGATCGGACGTCCATCTGTATCAAGAAGAAAGTTATCTTTTCCACCCCATACGTCTACAGAATCCTGTCCCACATAGAAAGGAACATCTCCCATAATCTGGATTCCGGCATCGTTTGCAGCCTTCTTCACCTTCATCCACTGTGTGTAGAAAATATACTGAAGAAACATCTGATACTGCGCCTCTGTCTCCACCTCTGCCGGTAACTTCTGTCTGTTCTCCGGCCAGGTTCTATATTCTTCCGGCCAGTCATTCCAGCATTCTCCGTTATTTGCTTTCTTTAATGCGCGGAACACACCATACTCATATACCCATTCCTGTAAAGCAAATTCTTTATATGCTGTTTCTTCCTGTCCCTTTTTCTCTGTAAAAACATCAAACGCAGTTCTTAAGAAAGGCTCTCTGTACTGGCGGACAGCCTCATAATCTACTCTTGTAGCTCTCTCCTGAAATTCCTTTGGATGTTCCTTTAACAGACCTTCCTCTGCAAGCGCATCAAGACTGATATACAACTCATCCCCTGCACAGGAGGAATATGGCTGGTATGGGGAATTACCATAGCCAACCGGATTCAGTGGCAGTATCTGCCATATCTTTACATGATTCTCCTTTAATAACTCGATAAATTGGAATGCAGATTCTCCAAGTTCTCCGGCACCAATACGGGACGGAAGTGCAGAAACTGGCATTAATACTCCGGCTTTTCTCATGATTTTTGTGCTCCTTCCTTCTTTTTACACTTCTTCATTTATAAAATTTCGGTAACTGTTCTTCAGCAATCCATTCCAACAAAACATTCCACCAGAATATACAAGTCAATATTCCATTGCCGCAGGAAATCCGGAATGAATTTCAACTTGTAATTTTTTAACTGCTGAACAGTTACAAATTTCATAATATCTTTTGATATTTTAACATATTCAGGCCACTGCGTCAAAGCATTCCTTATGCGCTAAAGGTATATATTTTTCATGACAAAAAAGCTCCCTTACAGAAGGCATTTTGTCTCTCTGTAAGGAAGCTTTTTTTATGAAAACTTTTTTATGGCTGTCTATGTTTCATATTTTTGATCTTATAAGCAGATTTAGAATTCCGGTTCGATCAGACCGTAAGTATTGCCTTTACGTTTGTAAACTACATTTACCTGCTCTGTCTCTGCATTGTAGAATACAAAGAAATTATGTCCGAGCAGTTCCATCTGTACGCATGCATCTTCCGGATACATTGGTTTGATTCCGAATTTCTTGGTACGGATGATCTTAACTTCTTCATCCTCATCGTAGTCCTTGTCCAGATATGCTTTCTGGAAGTTAGCTGCTGCCTGCTGTTTGTCTACGATTTTATTTTTGTACTTGCGAAGCTGACGTTCAATGACTTCCTCTACCAGATCGATTGATACATACATGTCATTGCTTACCTGTTCGGAACGAATGATATTTCCTTTTACAGGGATTGTCACTTCAATTTTCTGTCTTTCTTTTTCAACACTTAAAGTTACTACAACTTCGGTGTCAGGAGTGAAATACCTTTCCAGTTTACTGAGCTTGTCTTGGACTGCTGTCTTAAGACCTTCTGTAACTGTAATATTTTTTCCGCTGATGATAAACTTCATGCTTCCATCCCCTTTGCTGTTTGATGAATCTATTATAACACACATTTTTGAATTTTAACACTATTTTATTAAAATTTCACATTTTTTCTGTTTACTTCAGAAATAACTTTAAAGTTCCTTTGTCATTATGGGGAAATAGCAAAAATTCTGTAATTGTTCTGTACATTTTCACTGTGATTCCTGAGATTACTATAAAAATTAGTTAAAGTTTAATCAGTTCTGAGAATGAAATATTTCCGCCAAAAAGATCCAATGCACTGCCTACTGTGACATCCAGTCTGTCTTTTCCATATTTTCGCAGATCCTCAATATCCTTCATGGAGCCAACTCCACCTGCGTAAGTAACCGGATTTCCTTTATACTCCCCCAGCAGAGATGCAAGTTCTGTTTCAACTCCACGTGCCTTTCCTTCCACATCTACTGCATGGACCAGAAACTCATCGCAGTAACTTCCCAGTTCTTTCATAATATCCAGTGTCATAGTGACATCTGTAAATTTCTGCCAGCGGTCTGTCACAATATAGTATTTTCCATCTTTTCTGCGACAGCTCAGGTCAAGAACCAGTTTCTCTTTTCCCACAGTCTCTTTCATTTTGTTCAGATTTTCCCAGGAAATCCTTCCATCTTTAAATACATAAGATGTAACGATTACATGACTGGCACCTGCACTAAGATATTCCCCTGCATTTTCCGGGTTCACTCCTCCGCCGATCTGTAATCCTCCCGGATAAGTATGTAATGCAAGAATCGCCTGTTCTTTTGTTGATTCATAGTATGGGGAATCATGACCATTTAACAGAATTACATGTCCTCCTTTTATCCCTGCCTTTTTATATAATTCTGCATAGAAAGATGCATCCTGCTCTGATACAAAATTCTCACTTGCCTGATCCTGTACGTCCGTAAGGCTCCCACCTACAATCTGCTTTACTTTTCCATTATGTATATCAATACATGGGCGAAATTTCATGAAATCCGTACCTCCATATCCGTTATATGTACTCTCAGAATCTTTTTGTACTTATAGCAAGCCTCTTAAATTAATGCATTTGAGACAGTTCAGCAGAGTGCGAAAGACAAGGAAGCTATCTGCAGGCGTGCTGACGCAGGATTTCAGTTACTGTTCACTCCGTTCACAGTAACGGATTTCACACTCTGATGAGCTGAATCAATATGCATTATTTACAATGATTGCTATAGTTAGATGCAAAAACAAATGCAATAAAAACTTCGGGAGTACACTATTTAAATTTTACCGTTTTAACACGATAATACCATAAATTATTCCTGATGTCTATCTTCCTTCTGCCGCATTGCCAACAGCATCGCCTACATCTTCTACAGCATTACCTACCCCTTCACCCAGATCTTTGACGCTGTTTCCCAGTTCACCGGATACTGTGCCGTCACCGTTGTTGTTTTCATCAATTCTGGTATTATCTGCAGTGTTATCTGTTGCATTGCTATTCTGTTTTGTCTCATTTTCTGCAGCTTCATCCTCTGCGGCAGTTCCATTGTCTGTGACGGTTCCACCATTATTTACATTTTTATCTGCCGCATTGTTTCCTGATGTGCTATTTTCATTTGTATTGTTTTCTCCTGCGTTATTTTCCATGTTATCATCGTTTGCAGCATTATTATCCATCATATTTTCTTCGTTTGTGTCTGCCTCATCAGCTGCTTTATTTGCATTTCCACATGCTGTGAATATGCACAGTGACATAATAAGTGCTGTACCTGTCAGAATCCTTTTTACCTTTATTCCCATATTCATCTCCTGTTCCCGGAAAGCATTCTGCCGGTCCATGCAGCAGAACCTCTCCGTCTTTTCATGTTTTTATATTATGTTTTTAATATGTACCAAAAACTCAATACTATTCTGGAAAAAATTTACTTTTCATGCTATGATTTAAATAACACAAAACAGATTACTCCGTACATATATACTCCTACAATCTAGCATACCGACAAGTTGATTTCCCGAACAATCTTGCGTCTAAATTTCTTATTTCCGCATTGTCGTCGGTCGCCGTAGCCACCGCTACGCCTCCTTCCTCCGCCTTGAAATAAGAAAATTTATCCTGCAAGATTGTTTCAAGAATCAACTTGTCGGCACACTAACGCATTGCTATAGCAGAATTTCACTCATTAATGAGATGGATTGACTGCAGTATTTTACGGAATATCTATAACTCATATTTACAGGGGGTTATCATGAAAAGAAAAAGGAACCATTCACTTCGCAGCTCTGTTTTCATATTTCTGGCTGCACTTTTCCTGCTGTTTACCTGCAGTGTTTCTACTATCTATGCATCCACACTTCAAAAACCTGATATCGCAGCATCGGGAAAATTTGTAAAAGACGGCGATTACTGGATTTACCGCTATGATGATAAAACCATCGCCAAAAATGTATTTCTGAAAATTGACAAAAAGACCTATTATTTTAACAAACTCGGACACCGCTGGTGCAGCTGGCATACGATCAAAGGCAAAAATTATTATTTCGGAACCAGATCTCAGGGATATCTGATAAAGAATTCTCTTATCAAATATAAAGGAAATTATTACTATGTCGGTAAAGACGGTGCCATGGTTACCGGATGGTACACTGACAAATCCGGAAAGAAATACTATTTTGGCAAGGACGGAAAAGCAGTTACAGGAAAACACAAGATCAAGGGAACTTACTATTACTTTAACCAGAATGGTACTGTCACCCACACCGGATTAAATTATTCCCTTTCCTCTGACTGTGCACTTCTCATGAATGCAGATACCGGTCAGATTATTTATGGCAAAAATGAAAATGTTGCTCATGCCAACGCCAGCACAACCAAGATTATGACCTGTATCCTTGCACTTGAAAACTGCAAATTAAACGAAAAAGTAAAGTTCTCCCCTTACGCAGCATCTATTGAACCCAGCAAGCTTTATGCAAATGCAGGAGAAATATTTTATCTGAAAGATCTGCTTTATTCCCTGATGCTTCCCTCCCACAACGACACCGCAGTTGCCATTGCCGAACACGTCAGCGGTTCCACTGCAAAGTTTGTTAAATTAATGAATAAAAAAGCAGCAGAGATCGGATGTACGAATACACATTTCGCAACCCCAAATGGTCTGGATGCAGGGTATAACCATTACACAACAGCTTCTGACCTGGCAAAAATTGCCCAGTATGCGATCAAAAAGCCTATGTTCCGCAAACTGGTGAGCACCGGCTATTATTCTTTCTCTAATCTCAACACCGGCAGAAGCTATTCTATCGGCACTACCAACGCCCTGCTCGGCAATGTTCCGGGAGTCCAGGGTATGAAAACAGGCTATACCAACAAAGCAGGCTATTGTTTTGTCGGACTTTCTTATTCCGCAAGGGGAAACACCTATATTTCCGTTGTCCTGGGTGCAGATTCATCTTCTGCCCGCTGGCAGGATTCCAGAACATTGCTGACTTACGCATATAATCATTGATCAGAATTATTATAGCAGCATACAGGCCAATATTACAAAAAAGGAAAGTGTTCTGAAACATCAGATACACTTTCCTTTTATATATTTTATTTCACTGCTATGAAGATACTGAAAATTACCAGTTATCAATTTTTACTGCATTCCTGATTATTTTGCACTGATAACATCGCTCATATCATATCTTCCTGCCGGTTTGCCTGCAAGGAATTTCGCAGCTTCAACAGCACCCTTTCCAAATACAGCTTTGGAATATGCAGTATGCTTAAATTCGATCACTTCATCCGGACCTGCGAAGATTACTTCGTGTTCTCCTACGATTGTTCCACCGCGAACTGCTGAGATACCGATTTCCTTATCATCCCGCATCTCACGTCTCTGGCTGCGGTCATAGATATAATGATACTGGTTATCCATTGCCTCATTAATACTGTCAGCCAGTGCAAGTGCTGTGCCGCTTGGTGCATCCAGTTTCAGTCTGTGATGCTTCTCAACAATCTCCATGTCAAATCCTGCTGTTGCCAGAACCTTTGCCGCATCCTGAAGCAGTTTCATCAGAGTATTGATTCCAAGAGACATATTTGCAGATTTCAGAACTGCGACATTCTTAGATGTCTCTTCCACCTTTGCGAGCTGCTCCTCGCTTAAACCAGTTGTACATAATACAATCGGGAGTTTGCGTTTCTCACAGTAAGCAAGAAGTGCATCTGTTGCTTTTGCAGAAGAGAAGTCGATAAGGGCATCTGCCTCTACCTGACATTCTTCCATATTTGTATACACAGGGTAGCTGTTCTTTCCCTGATCTGCCACATCGATACCTGCTACGATCTCAGCATCCGGATCCTTCTCCACAAGTCCGGAGATTACCTGACCCATGTGACCGTTACAGCCATGCATAATAATCTTTACCATTTGTCTATTCCTCTCAATTCCAGTATATCGGCAAGTTGATTTTCCGAACAATCCTGCGGTTATATTTATGCAAGTTTAATTCCGAAATTCTTCAGTTCTTCAGCAAGTTTTGCCTTGTTTGCATCTTCCATCTCGGATAATGGCATGCGAAGTGGTCCCACTTCTTTACCCATCAGATTCAGAGCTGCTTTCACCGGAATCGGGTTTACTTCACTGAACAGTGCATGAATTAACGGGATTGCCTTTAACTGGATTTCTGCTGCACCCTTTGTATCTCCTTCAAGGAATTTCATAACCATATCATGTGTTTCCTTAGGAGCTACATTAGAAAGTACGGAAATTACTCCAAGTCCGCCAAGTGAAAGGATCGGAAGTACCTGATCATCATTTCCGGAGTAGAGTTCAATGCAGCCATCAGCCATGGACATCATGGTTGCAATCTGTGAAAGATCTCCGCTTGCTGCTTTGATACCAACAATATTCTTAACATTTTTAGCCAGAGCTACTGCTGTTGCAGGCTGAATGTTACAACCTGTACGGCTCGGAACATTGTACATAATGATCGGTGTTTCCGGAACTGCCTCTGCAATAGCTGTATAATGAGCGATCAGTCCTTTCTGAGTCGCCTTGTTATAATATGGAGTCACTATAAGAAGTGCATCTGCACCGTAAGAAGCAGCCTCCTTTGACATCATAATTGCAGTTTCCGTACAGTTGGAACCTGTACCTGCGATAACCGGAACACGTTTGTTTACCTTGTCGATTGCAAACTTAATTGTCTTAAGATGCTCTCCATGCGTCATCGTTGATGATTCTCCTGTTGTTCCGCAGATAATGATCGCATCTGTACTGTTTGCAATCTGATACTCCAGAAGTTCCTCCAGTTTATCATAATTAACCTTGCCATCTTCATACATAGGGGTTACGATCGCAACACCTGCACCTTTAAAAATTGCCATTTGCCTTCCTCCTTTATTCTTCTGTAATTTCCATACAGATTACTGTCCATTCATAAACAATAATCAGGTTTTATACACCTTATACAATCTCTGTTGTCAGTGTAGTTATGCTGTCTGCATATTTACGCAGGCTATCCGGTAACGTCCGTCCCGTAAGCAAAATATGCATACTCTCGTCCTTCATCTTCAGGATATCACCGATTGCCTCTGCAGTAGTGATCCCATAATCCGGAAGTGCAAGAATCTCATCCAGAAGCAGAAAATCGCATTCCTGCGTTGCGATCACTTTGCGCGCAAAATTCAAAGCATTGAGAATATTGGTTTTCTCCTCTGCCTTCTCCTGCTCATTCAGCTCCTCATATCCTTCATCATGCTTCTCAAAACGGAATATCTTAATATCCAGATTGTCCAGTTCCTCCAGAAAATCCAGTTTCCTGCGCTCTCTTCCTTTCAGAAACTGAATAATAATGACGCTTTTACCCTGTGCGGAAGCTCTCAGACACTGACCGATCGCCAGAGTTGTCTTTCCCTTTCCCCCGCCACAGTAAACCTCTGTAAATTCTTTTTCCATAACAAACAATTCCTCTTATCGTTATTGAAATTGTACCTTCTTCTCTGTGTCATTACAGACATGATAAACAGCAGTCTGTTTTCGACTTCTGCGATGAGCTTCCGGCATATTCACGCCGGAATGCTTCGTGGAACAGCAGGCTGCCATAGTTATCTGAATACGCTTATATTACCGCAGTTTATGAAGAATTGCAAGTGTTACTGTTTACAGTAATCGTTACTGTTCACTCCGTGTTACTGTTCACTCCGTTCTCAGCAACACGCTTCGCGATGCAAAAAATATGAACCTCCTTGCGCAAAGCCCAAGGAGTATCGTTTGCTTTGCAAACTCAATTTATGCTAATCGCATAAATTCGCGCGGTATGTCTCGGGTTTTCTGTGACCTTCGCTCACAAAAAACACCTCGCGGGATAT
>ERZ505841.250-NODE-250-length-13253-cov-7.71124_pt1 | contig 13253 bp, 9 predicted proteins | sample MGYA00513093_ERZ505841 | MGnify/ENA metagenome assembly ERZ505841
TTTGACAATCACGGTGGCTACGAGTTCGCCAAGCAGTTCTATGAGGATGCCTACAAAGCTGCTGTGCAAATCGTAGGCGGTGAACAGTATATCCTCTCGGCTGTCATGCATGCCGATGAGATCAACCGTGCCATGACCGAAGCACTAGGCCGCGAAGTTTACCACTACCACCTCCATGTGGTCTATGTACCTGTGGTGGAAAAGCAAATCCTGTGGTCGAAACGCTGCAAGGACAAGGCACTGGTCGGCACAGTCAAGGAGACCGTCGTGCAGGTCAGCCGGAGCAAGAAGTGGGCATCCAAGCCCCTGCTGGACGATGCTGGAGAGCCCGTCCTGCAAAAGAACGGCAAGCCAGTCCTGAAGAAGTCGTACAGTGTCCTGCAAGACGATTTCTTCAACTATATGCACAATGCTGGGTATACCGATGTGGAGCGCGGCGAGCGCGGCAGCACCGAAGAACACCTGACCGTCACCCAGTTCAAAGTCCAGCGGGAGCAGGAACGGCTGGACACCCTGACCGCCCAAGCCGACCAAAAGGCGCAGTCGCTTGCCAAAACCAGTCAGACCCTCTCCAAAAAGGAGAAGGAACTTGCCGCTGTGCAGAAAAAGGCCACGCTCACGAAAGAAACCCTCATTCATGCGCGCGATCTGGATTATATCGGCAAGCGCACCTTCCTCGGCAACTACTCGCTGACCGAGGAGGAATTTTCCAAACTGAAAAAGCAGGCCGACCACGGCTATATGATGGACGTGGAGAACCGCCGCCTGAAAGAAGAACTTTCCACCGCCAAGAAGGAAGCTGCTCATTGGGGTCAAAAGTATCATGAGCTCTGGTATGAAGTGAAGCCCTATCTGGACGCGCTCCACAGTGCGCCTGAACTGGTGCGCAGCTTTCTGGAAAAGATTCTCGCCCTCAAGCAGGAGCGCACCATGAATGTGCCGCAGAAAAACCGCAAGCGTGGGCAGGATATGGAACTTTGATTTTCGGAGGATACCACTTGAACAAAAAGAAGAAGTCGAACAAATCCGGCTACCCGGATGAAGCAATCAAGACCCTTGCGCGTTGCTTTTATCCCTCCATGGTTGAGTTTTTCAACAGCGAGGAAGGCCAGCGTGAATATGAGGAATGGCTGAAAGAGCAGGAAGCTCTACAAGCCTTGCCTGTTGCAGCATAAAAACAGCAGGACGCTCCCGGTAAAGGGAACGTCCTGCATTACATAATATTACATCTTCTCAAAACGAATTTTGGGATTTTGTGCTATCAAATATTTACAAAATGTATCCTGTCCTAAAATTTTTAAAAGGTTTTTCTCCAAAGAAAAGCGGCTATTTTCGTCAAAATAGTAAACCACTATGTTGGCATTTTCAGTTTCAAAAAATGGCAGCAAAATGTCTTTATCCGTTGGATCTAACGAATGCCCATAAATATATACGTTGAATTCCTCATCAGCCTGGCTTGAAGGAGCCCAACTGTACTCAACTCGAATTTCTTTGAACCAATTCAAAAAGTTCAAATCAGTACAATACTTATAACGCTGATAAAATTTGAATGTTTTCAAAAAATACTCATTCAAATCTGCATTGTAAAAATCACTTCCAACCCCCATGACGATGGGGGCATTTGAATCTTCGTCTAGCCTACCATGAACATAGCAAATGTTTTTTTGAGAAAGGGCAGATGCAGAACTGTACAATTTCAAAAAAGTCGGGGTATAGTTGAACGATAAGAAGTGATCAATTTTGATTTCATCTATCAAAGATATTGGCGACTTTTTAGGAAGCTCAACAGTGTTCACCCACACTATGTATTTTTTGAACAAGCTGATAAAATCGAAAATTTGTTGGATGATTGTGTCTTCTACGTGGTTAAATTCATTTCCAGCCCAAGGACCCTTTCCATTGGAATCAAGCGTCATCTGTAAAAAAGAACTTTTCGCTTTCACAACACGGCTATCCCAAAAAAGAAGTTCGTTGTATAAGCCATCATCGGCTTTTTTAGACTGTCGGCTAAGATGTTTCTCGAAATCACTTGTGTCATCAACAATCAGCCTTAGTTCGTTTTCAAAATCCACCCAACCATCTTCGCAGCGATGCTCAATATACCTGAATAAGGTGGACTTTTTCACTCTGATGAAAAGTTGATACGACTCCTCATCTATCTCATATCGTTCTCCAAGATACTGCTTGAAATCGAGTTCTTCAGAAATCTGATGAACGTAATCGGAGTATCTTGTTGGCAATCCATGTGCTAAATCAAATCCGTTGCCTACAATTAAAATATTCATTTAATCCCTCTGTGTGACTCTTTATCTTGTTTTTATTATAAAACAGCTTTCTGAAAAAATCAAACTCACATCGCTTTCTTGGACGTTCGTGTAGGAAGGAGTTGGTGCAGCGGTGATTCGATAGGTCTTGCCTGTTGCAGCATAAAAACAGCAGGACGCTCCCGGTAAAGGAACGCCCTGCCTTATATAGATGTATCTTACCGAGGTGTGTCCAGTTGGGCACACCTCTTATTTTTTTGCCCTCAATCTTCTAGCCCATGGCTCCCGGCTGCATTTTTCAAATATTCCTCCGGGTCACCGTTCAGAATCAAATCCGCATAGCCCAACGGATCGTTGTAGATGAGGTAGTCCAATTCCGTCCTCTGCGCCATGGTCACGTCCAATTCATCCTCGACCCCGGTGCAGTCGATGGAAATTTTTCTTCCATCCCGGAGCAGCAGTTCCACGCACCCGGTGTCCATGTTGAATTTGCAGGCTCTTTCATCGTACTTCATAATCGCATTCTCCAATTCTCGTTATCAGCTTACGGTCTATGACAAGGTATCAGAGTTTTGCGCCGTCCACGGGAGCCTTCGTTGTTGTACCCGAAGAAAACGAAAAATCCGAACCCTTCTCCAATCGGAAACAGGTTCGGATTTTTCTTGTTTGGTGGGCGCGGGTGGATTCGAACCACCGAAGCTGAAAAGCAGCAGATTTACAGTCTGTCCCCATTGGCCACTCGGGAACACGCCCATATACAGTTTTTTGCAGTCACGGACTGCCTGTATATATTACCACTCGGGGGCGTATTTGTCAACTGCTTTTTACAGCTTTTTCAGAAAAGAAGCTGACCGCACGGCTCAGTCGCGGGGACGGCCATAGCGGTGGACTTTTTTGGAGGAATGGCGGGTGTGGGGGGAGTTGAGCAGGACCCACGCCACATAGATGATGGCGCAGATGGCGCTGACGACGAGCACTACCTTGAGGTAGAGGCTGCCGAAGAACTCCTGCAGCTTCGAGAAAGAGTAGAGCAGGCTGCTCCGGCTCACGTCCTGCCCGGCGATGAGGTTGACCATGCCGATGGTCTCGCCGGCCAGCTTCAGCTCCACGGTGCCGACAACATCGCCCTGCTGGACGGGGGCGCAGACATAGTCGGGCAGATGGAAGTATTTCTGGGTCACGGTGCCGTCGCCCGAAGAGGGCAGCAGAGTCATCATGCTGTTGTCAGGGTAGAGCTTGAGGGTGTCGGTGTCGGAGGAATACTTCACGGGGATCTCTGCCAGAGCAAGGTCAGTGTCCAGCGCAGGCTGGATGGAAAAGCTCTGGAACACCCAGTCGATGAGGCGGGTCGTCTCATAGAGGGCCGGGCGGCGGTTGGCGTAGCCGTAGGTGTCACAGGTGTCGGGGCTCTGCATGATGCAGAAGATATAGGTGGAGCCGTCCTGATTGGCCCACGAAACATAGCTCTGGTCGCCGTGGTCGTTTTTGTAGGCCATCACATCGCACATGCCGCCCTGCATAGACTTGCGGTAGAAACTGCCGCCGCTGGTCTTGTTGAGGGCGACGTTCTGGTTCAGCAGCACGAAACTCTTGGTGTGCTTTTCCTTGGCGGGCATGGTGAAGGCGGGGGCCGACGAGATGTCCACGAAGGCGTCGAAGCTCATCAGATACCGCAGGATGAGGTACATATCCACGGCGGTGGTCACGTTGCCGCTGTCGAGGCCGCAGGCGTCCGTCCAGGTGCTGCCGGTGGTGCCGATGCGCTGGGAAAGGGTATTCATCTGGCTCACCCAGCCTGCGAGGTCGCCGCCCGAAAGGCTGTAGGCAAGGCCCATCGCAGCCTCGTTGGCGTTGCGCAGAAGCATGGCGTAGACGGCTTCCCGGTAGGTGAAGGTCTCATTGGAGCGCATATCGGCATTGTCACTGTTGTGGACATAATCCGAGATGGCGAAGGGCATCTGGAAGGTGTTGTCGAGCTGGTCGGCGTAATTCGTCAGCAGCAGCGCGATGGTCATATATTTGGTCAGGCCCCCGGCAGGCACCTGACGGGAGCTGTCCTTGTCGTAGACGATGATGTTGGTGTCGGTGTTGACGATGTAGGCGCTCTTGGCCTGCACCTCGTAAAAGAGGCTGGGGTCGAACATGGCCGAAGCCGGCGCGCACAGGCAGCTCAGCAGCAGGATAAGGCTCAGAAATAGGGTGACGATACGTTTCATGTGGACATTTTCCTCAAAAAGCGATAATATATTATAGCAATTCAACTTTTTAATGCAACAGCAACAGCGTTGAATTGCATATCGCAAATATGCTGTTTGGATGTTGCACGAATTTCTTGACTTGCGATAGAGTATCGGACAAAATGTGCTGTCCGTTCTTACGGGACAAAAACAGGCTCAGCGAAGGGCCTTATACTTTATAATAACAGGTTTGGCGGAGCGTGACAAGGCTTTTGGGGCGATTTCACACTCCGCAAAAGGAGGCAAAGGATGGTATATCTTACGGGCGACACCCACGGCGAGCTGGACCGCTTCAAAGACGGGGAGCTGCGCCGGGCCGGCAAGGGCGACTTCGTCGTTGTGCTGGGCGATTTCGGCTTTGTGTGGGACGGCAGCAAGGCTGAGCAGAAGAATCTGGACTGGCTGCGCAGGCGGCCTTATACCATCCTTTTCCTCGATGGCAGCCACGAGAACTATGACCTGCTGGAACAGTACCCCACCGAGGAGCGGTTCGGCGGGCTGGTGCAGCCGCTGGGCGGCAATGTGTACCACGTCTGCCGGGGCAGCGTACTGGAGCTGGAAGGGAAGAAGTACCTCTGCTTCGGCGGAGCGGAAAGCCCGGACAAGGAAGAGCGGGAAGTCCACGTCAACTGGTGGCCGCAGGAGATGCCCTCGGATGAGGAATACGCCCGCTGCGAGGCCGCGCTGGAAGCGAACGGCTGGCAGGTAGATTATGTGCTGACCCACGACGCGCCAAGCAAGTTTCTGGATTTTAGTGTGCTGGCAGAGGGCGAGAATAACCGGCTGCACCTCTTCCTCGACAAGATCGTCATGAAAACGACTTACGAGAAATGGTTCTTCGGCTGCCATCACAAGGATGTGCAGCTCTCTACCAAGAGCCGCTGCCTCTTCTGCGATGTAGTGAGCATCGGCGAGAAGAAGCCGTGGTGGAAGAGAAGATAACGAAAAAGGACTGCCGCGGGCAGTCCTTTTTCGTTACTCAATTCATTGCACCGGCTTTGTCGAACATCTGCTCCACCTGACGGGCCAGCAGGGCGTGTTCGGGCCGCTCGAGAAGCGGGTCTTCGGCCAGCAGGGCCGCAGCCTCGCTCTGGGCTGCGTGGAGGGTGCGGGTGTCGTTCATCAAATCGGCGATCTGCAAGGTCGGCAGACCGTGCTGGCGGCTCCCGAAGAAGTCGCCGGGGCCGCGGGTCTCGAGGTCGTACTGCGCCACGGCGAAGCCGTCGGAGGTGGAGCAGAGGAACTTGAGCCGCTTCTGCACCGACTCGGAGGCATTGTCGCTGACGAGGAAGCACCAGCTCTCCGCCGCGCCGCGTCCCACACGCCCGCGCAGCTGGTGCAGTGCGCTCAGGCCGTACCGCTCGGCGTTTTCGATGACCATGACCGTCGCATTCGGCACGTCCACGCCGACTTCGATGACGGTGGTGGACACGAGGGCGTCCAGACGTCCGGATTTGAAGTCGTCCATCACCTCGGCCTTTTCCTTCGGCTTGAGCTTGCCGTGCATCAGGCCCACCCGGCGGTCCGGCAGATAGGCTTTTGCGATGTCCTCATAGTAGCTCTTGACGGCGTTCAGGCCGCTGCCGCCCGCATCCTCAATGGCAGGGCAGACGATATATACCTGTCGTCCGGAATCAATTTCTCTATCAAGGAAGCCGTAGAGGTCGGCCCGCTTTTTGCCGGTGATGCAGCGGGTCTTGACGGGCTTGCGGCCCGGCGGCAGCTCGTCGAGGATGGAGATGTCGAGGTCGCCGTACATCAGCAGCCCCAGCGTCCGGGGGATGGGGGTGGCACTCATGACCAGCAGGTGGGGGTTCGCGGCCTTTTCGGCCAGCAGGCCCCGCTGGCGCACACCGAAGCGGTGCTGTTCGTCCACAACGGCCAGACCCAGCCGGGCGAACTCCACGCCCTCGCTGAGGATGGCGTGGGTGCCTACGATGAGGTCGGCCTCGTCGTCCCGGATAGCGGCGAGGGTGGTGCGCCGTGCGGCGGCCTTCATGCCGCCGGTGAGCAGGGCCACCCGCATCCCGAAGGGGGAGAGCAGGCGGTTCAGGTTCTCGGCGTGCTGGCTGGCCAGGATCTCGGTGGGGGCCAGCAGTGCGGCCTGATACCCGGCCCGGATGCAGGCCCAGATGGCCGCAGCCGCCACCAGCGTTTTGCCGCTGCCCACGTCGCCCTGCAAAAGGCGGTTCATGGACGTTTCGCCCGACATGTCGGTCAGAATCTCTTCCACGGCCCGCCGCTGTGCGCCGGTGGGGGAGAAGGGCAGGGACTCCCAGAACGGGGAGGCGTCGGCCTTCTTCATCGGCGCGCCGGTGGAGGCCGCGCCGTGGTTCTTCATCCGCCCGATACCCAGCTGTAGGACCAGAAGCTCTTCGTAGATGAGCCGCCGCCGCGCCGCAAAGGCTTCCTCCTCGGTGGCGGGGCAGTGGATGGCCCGGACGGCGTCTGCCTTGGAGAGCAGGCGGTATTTTTTCAGCATCTCGGGGGGCAGCGGGTCGGGCAGAAGCTCCGCATGGGGGAGGAGCTGGCGGACGCACTTGGCGATGGCGCTGCTGGTCAGACCCTCGGTCTGGGGGTAGACGGCTTCGAAAGGCGACGACTTCACCTGCGCGTCGGTGCGCACCTGCGGGTTGACCATCTGACGGCGGAGCATCCCGCCCGTCACGATGCCCTGAAAATAGTATTCCTGCCCCAGCTCCAGCTTCTGGGCGGCGTATGGATTATTGAACCACGTGATCTCGAGGCTGGATACATCGTCCCCGGCGGTGATGCGCTCCATCCGCCGCCCGCCCGGCAGGATGCGCCCGCCGGGCTTTGCAAACACTTCGGCCTTCACGACGCACTCGGTGTCGGCGGGGGCCTCGGCGATGGAGTAGGGCTTTGAAAAATCCAGATACCGGCGGGGATAGTGGCAGAGCAGGTCGCTGAGGGTCAGGATGCCCAGCTTCTCGAACCGCTCGGCAGTCTTGGGGCCGACGCCCTTGAGATAGCGTACCGGGGTGTCCGGCGTGAGGGTGGTGTGAAGTTCGGCAGGCATGGCGCGGCCTCCTTTCAGGGAAAGTGATAGTATGCCCATTGTATCACGGCAGAGGGCAAAAGAAAAGCGCCCCGCCGGAGCGGGGCGCGGAAAAGCATTCAGACCTTACTATCTTCCTTGAACAGCCCTTTGAATCCTTCCCAGAGGGAAACGACCCGGGGCCGGGGCAGAAAGTAATTGACCAGCAGCGCTGCGATGACGCCAATGGCGGTGTCGAAGATGTGGTTGAGAGCGTAGCTCATATAGCTCTCAATGGGGGTGCTGAACAAAACGATGCAGAGCACCACGATGGACAGCGCTGACTCTTTTAGCATAGCACAGAGCGAAGAGGGGAGACAAGCTTTTCCCAATAAGTAGATTATTTAACGAGCAAAACGACAAAAAATCCCGGATGCCTCAACACCCGGGAATCTTTTGGAGGTGACGACCAGATTTGAACTGGTGGATGAGGGTTTTGCAGACCCTTGCCTTACCACTTGGCCACGTCACCATATTCGGAGCAACTGCTGCTGCTCCATTTGGAGCGGCCGACGAGGCTCGAACTCGCTACCTCCACCTTGGCAAGGTGGCGCTCTACCAGATGAGCTACGGCCGCATATTCGGTGCGTTTACCCTCGCACCCTCCCGAGCGATTCTCTCGAATTTCGGGGTCCCCGCGAAAGCTTGCGAAGCAAGATTTTGTGGGGAAGAGGAGGAATTTCAGAATTTGTTGCGGTGGTCTTACTTGTAAGACCACCAGACAAATGTCTGACATTCCGACGAAGCGACCCGGATCGGGCTCGAACCGACGACCCCCAGCGTGACAGGCTGGTGCTCTAACCAACTGAGCTACCGGGCCATACTGGAACAACGATCGCTGCTCCATTATGGAGCGGCCGACGAGGCTCGAACTCGCTACCTCCACCTTGGCAAGGTGGCGCTCTACCAGATGAGCTACGGCCGCATATTGGAAACCCTGCTGGGTCTCCTGACTGGTGCCTCCGATCGGAATCGAACCAATGACACGGGGATTTTCAGTCCCCTGCTCTACCGACTGAGCTACAGAGGCGCACCGGACGATGATTATTATACCTGAAATTTCGATTTTGTAAAGGGGTAAATGCAAAATTTTTTGAGAATTTTTGAACTTTCTATATTTTGCCCGTGTTATCGCCTAAAATAAGACTGACTTTTCTGACGCTTTTGCGGGCGGCAGACAGGGAAAGACTATTTGACATCTTCAACAACCTATGGTTTAATAAATAAGAATGAAAAAAATCGCTTTTCTCCCGCTGTGGGAATCTATACCTATATATAGCAAAAGCGTTTGAGACGGCTCCACTGCAAGAACATTCCGGGGCCGGGAGGAGCAGCATGGCAAGAAAACAGGAATATGGCAACGAAAGCATCACTTCGCTGAAGGGTGCCGACCGTGTGCGCAAGCGCCCGGCCGTCATCTTCGGCTCGGACGGCGTGGAGGGCTGCGCCCACTCCATCTTTGAGATCGTCTCCAACTCCATCGACGAGGCCCGCGACGGCCACGGCGACACCATCAACGTCACCCGCTGCAAGGATGGCAGCGTCATCGTCGAGGACTTTGGCCGCGGTATGCCCGTGGACTGGAACAAGGGCGAAGAGCGCTACAACTGGGAGCTGCTGTTCTGTGAGATGTACGCAGGCGGCAAGTACGGCGAGGGCGAGGACAACTATGAATTCAGCCTCGGCCTGAACGGTCTGGGCCTCTGCGCCACCCAGTACGCCTCGGCATGGATGACTGCTGACATCTACCGCGACGGCTTCCACTACCACCTCGACTTCCAGAAGGGCGAGAACGTGGGCGGCCTGCACAAAGAGCCCTACAAGGGCCGCCGCACCGGCAGCATCATCCACTGGAAGCCGGACGATGAGGTCTTTACCGACATCGACGTCCCCGGCAGCTACTATAAAGATGTCCTCCGCCGTCAGGCTGTCGTCAACGCGGGCCTGACCCTCAACTTCACCGACGAAAAGGAGAAAGACCCCGCCACCGGCAAGCCGTGGAAGGAGAGCTGGTGCTATGAGCACGGCATCGCCGACTATGTAGCTGAGACGGCGGGCGAGGACAGCCTGACCCCGGTGTTCAGCTGCGAGAGCGAAGCCACCGGCCGTGACCGCGAAGACCAGCCTGACTATAAGGTAAAGATGAGCGCGGCGTTCTGCTTCTCCAACAAGGTGCAGCTGCTGGAATACTACCACAACTCGTCCTGGCTGGAGCATGGCGGCAGCCCGGAGCACGCCGTCCGCACGGCCTTCGTCTACCAGATCAACAAGTATCTGAAGGAGAAGAACCTCTACAAAAAGGGCGAGAGTGCCATCAGCTTTCAGGATGTGCAGGACTGTCTGGTCTACGTTTCGTCCAGCTTCTCCACCCGCACCAGCTACGAGAACCAGACCAAAAAGGCCATCACCAACAAGTTCGTCTCTCAGGCCATGACCGACTTCCTCAAGCACTATCTGGAAGTCTACTTCCTCGAAAAGCCCGACGAGGCCCAGAAGATCTGTCAGCAGGTGCTGGTGAACAAGCAGAGCCGTGAGCACGCCGAAAAAACGCGCCAGAGCATCAAAAAGACACTCTCGACCCAAATCGACCTGGCGAACCGGGTGCAGAAGTTCGTGGACTGCCGCACCAAGGACGCCTCCCGCCGGGAGCTGTATATCGTCGAGGGCGATTCGGCTATGGGCGCCGTCAAGACCAGCCGCGACAGTGAATATCAGGCCATCATGCCCATCCGCGGCAAGATCCTGAACTGCCTCAAGGCCGACTATGCCCGCATCTTCAAGTCGGACGTCATCGTGGACCTCATCAAGGTCATGGGCTGCGGCGTGGAGCTGGGCGGCAAGCACAACAAGGAGCTTGCTACCTTCAACCTCGACAATCTCCGCTTCAATAAAATCGTCATCTGTACCGATGCCGACGTGGACGGCTACCAGATCCGCACACTGGTGCTGACCATGCTCTACCGCCTGACCCCCACCCTCATCAACGAGGGCTACGTCTATATCGCGGAGTCGCCGCTGTACGAGATCACCACGAAAGACCGCACCTATTTCGCCTACACCGAGCCCGAGAAGGCCACCTTCCTCGAGGAGATCGGCGATAAGAAATACACCATCCAGCGCTCGAAAGGTCTGGGCGAGAACGACCCCGAGATGATGTGGCTGACCACCATGAACCCCGAGAGCCGCCGCCTCATCAAGGTGATGCCCACCGACGTGGAGCGCACCGCGCAGGTGTTCGACATCCTGCTGGGCGACAATCTCGCAGGCCGCAAGGAGCATATCGCCCAGCACGGCGCAGAGTATCTGGACGATCTGGATGTGTCTTAAAGAGGATTTACAATGGCAAAAAAATCGAGCAAAAAAACCGCAAAGCCTGTCCGCCCCCAGCTGGGCGAGGGCGTTGAGATACTGAACGCCGGCAGTGTGCTGGAAGACCCCATCACCCGCACGCTGGAAACGAACTATATGCCCTACGCGATGAGCGTCATCGTCAGCCGCGCCCTGCCGGAGATCGACGGCTTCAAGCCCGCCCACCGGAAGCTGCTGTATACGATGTATGAGATGGGCCTGATCAAGGGCGCGCGTACAAAGTCGGCGAACATCGTGGGCAGCACCATGCACCTGAACCCCCACGGCGACGCCGCCATCTATGACACCATGGTCCGTATGGGCCGGGGCAACGAGAGCCTGCTGGTGCCGTTCGTGGACAGCAAGGGCAACTTCGGCAAAGCCTACAGCCGCGATATGTCCTGCGCCGCGGCCCGCTACACCGAAGCCAAGCTGGAAGGTGTCTGCGAAGAGCTGTTCCGGGACATCGACAAGGAGACGGTGGACTTCCTCCCCAACTACGACGGCACCACCACCGAGCCGACCCTTCTGCCCGTGACCTTCCCCACCATTCTGGCCAACAACACGCTGGGCATCGCCGTCGGTATGGCCTGCAACATCTGCTCCTTCAATCTGGCAGAGCTGTGCAGCACCACCGTCGCCCTCATGAAGGATGCAAAGCACGACATCTCCACCACCATGCCCGCCCCGGACTTCGTGGGCGGCGGCCAGATCCTCTACGACGAAGCCCAGATGCGGGACATCTTCGAGAATGGCCGCGGCAGCGTGAAGGTGCGCGCCCGCTACGCCGCCGTGCCGGGCGAGAACATGATCGAGATCACCCAGATCCCGCCCACCACCACGGTGGAGGCCATCATGGACAAGATCGCCGAGCTGGTCAAGGCGGGCAAGATCAAAGAGATCAGCGATATGCGGGACGAGACTGATCTGAACGGCCTCAAGCTCACCCTCGACCTCAAGCGGGGCGTGGACGCCGACAAGCTGATGGCCAAGCTCTTCAAGGCCACCCCGCTGGAAGACAGCTTCAGCTGCAACTTCAACATCCTTGTCTCGGGCCAGCCCCGGGTCATGGGCGTGCGGGAAATTTTGCAGGAGTGGACGGCCTTCCGGATGGAATGCGTCCGCCGCCGCACTTACTATGACCTCCACGGCAAGGAAAAGCGCCTCCACCTGCTCAAGGGTCTGGCGGCGATTTTGATGGACATCGATAAGGCCATCCACATCATCCGCACCACGGAGGAGGAGACGGAAGTCGTCCCCAACCTGATGATCGGCTTTGGCATCGACGAAGTGCAGGCCGACTATGTGGCCGAGATCAAGCTGCGCCACCTCAACCGGGAATATATCCTCAAGCGCACCGGCGAGATCGAGCAGCTGGAAGCCGACATCGCCGATTTGAACGACATCCTCGCAAAGCCTGCCCGCATCCGCAAGATCATCATGAAGGAATTGGCCGACGTGGCAAAGAAGTACGGCCAGCCCCGCCGCAGCGAGATCCTCTACGACCTGCCCGAGGAAGAGGGCGGCGCCGAGGAAGAGGCCGTGCCGGATTATCCCGTCACCGTCTTTTTCACCCGCGAGGGCTATCTGAAGAAGATCCCGCCCCAGAGCCTGCGCACGGCCGGTGCGCACAAGCTCAAGGAGGGCGACGAGATCGTCCGGCAGGTGGAGACGCGGAACAACGTAGAAGCGCTGTTCTTCACCGACAAACAGCAGGTGTATAAGGTGCGTCTGGCCGAGCTGGAAGACGGCAAGGTGGCCCAGATGGGCATTTATCTGCCGGGCCGTCTGGGCATGGACGAGGGCGAGAACATCCTCGACATGGTCATTACCTCCGACTACAGCGGCTATATGCTCTTCTTCTTTGCCAGCGGCAAGTGCGCAAAGATCCCGCTCAGCTCCTACGCCACCAAGCAGAACCGCCGCAAGCTGCTGAAAGCCTACTGCGACAAAGAGCCGCTGGCGACCATGTTCTTCCTGCCCGAGGAGACGGAGCTGGCCATCCGCACCAGCGCGGGACGGATGCTTCTGGTCGGCACGGCGCAGATCGCCGCAAAGACCACCCGCGACAGTCAGGGCGTGGCCGTCGTGACCCTGAAAAAGAACCAGACCATCGCCTCCGTCGTCCCGGCGGATACGCTGGAACTGGCAAATCCCCACCGCTACCGCGTCCGCAGCCTGCCGGCGACCGGTGCGCTCGTCCGCGCGGAGGATGAAGGGGAGCAGATGACGATGTTGTGATTTTATAAGATAAGCGGGTTCTCGCGCCGGTGGCGCGGGGGTAGAGCGCGGTTGCAGTAAGGCTAAGTTCTCTTTTGCGTGCCAAAAGAGAACCAGAAAAGCACC
>ERZ505841.273-NODE-273-length-11463-cov-5.32889_pt1 | contig 11463 bp, 7 predicted proteins | sample MGYA00513093_ERZ505841 | MGnify/ENA metagenome assembly ERZ505841
GGAGTTCAGACGTGTGCTCTTCCGATCTGAAGCAAAATACAATATTGTCCAGATAATGCCTCTATAATTTCTTTAAAACATGTTTCCCAATAAAAACCGACGCCATGAATCAACATAATTTTAGGATTGCTAATTTTCCCAATAATATGTAATTTAGATTGTTCCTTCATCGTATTTGTCCTCCATATCCATTTTCTCTATGCTTTTTTCTTTGATTTGCAACTCATAATGACTTAGTTTACTTAATAATTCGCGGGGGTTAATTATATCCATCGCATAGTAAATTCCCGGGGATAGGTTCTTTTCTATTATTTGTATTACAGTATGCGCTACAATAATTGCACTCATATTACTACTACAATTACTTGTAACTTCTACACTTTTAGTATGCCTTGCCCCGTTACTCACACCAGTTCCCTCTATTTTCATATAGGTAAACTGCTCGCTATTCCCTACATCCGCTCTGGTCATTGAGACTACTTCTTCTACTAATTTGCGATAACTATTCTTATCATTTTGTGCGCTTACCACGGCTACCTGCATTTTCCTAACAATTTCTGGTTTGAATGAAGCATTATACCAATTGGCCTGCTTTAGTGAATAGTACTTCGCTATTCTTTCAGCCTCTACAGTAAGATAATTTTGAAATTTAAATGGTCTTTTATTAATTATTTCCACTATTTCTGTATTATCTCTTATAAGCCTTCCCTTTTCATAATAATGTAATGCTACGCCAAAACCAGATAGATTTGTCAGAATAAAATCTTCAATTGCCGATTGACTAGGCACTTCATTACTAGCACTTAATCCCAAAATCGTTTCGGGTTGATCAAATGATTCACACAAATATCTCATTAATAAACCGCTCATTCCTGGGAAAAAACCACTAGATAAAACAAAAATACCCATTTTAGAAATATCCGCAATCTGTTCTTCTAAAAATGTCTCTCCTGAAGGATCTATATATGGTTTACCTAATTGTCCAGCAATCCTTGCCACTTTCTCTCCATTCAAGTAAGAAGCTCCCGCACAATTAACAATAATATCACATTCTTGACAAAATCTTTCAATCTCCTCTTTTTTGGCTATATCCACTCTTACATACTTACAATTTCTTTCTGATGCTTTAGGCCTTGAATAGTAGGAAATTAGTAGAGGATAGCTTTCTTTCAAAATTTCTACTGTACGGCTTCCTATTGCACCCGTTCCTCCGAGAATTCCTATCCTTTTCATTTGTTCTCCTTTAGTTTTTTATTGCACCGGATAATACTTATTTCATTAGTCATTATCCGGTTGCAACAGAGTATTTTTCTAATTTAGAATTATATTTTGAACAGATGTATAATTTGCATCTATCGGAAAGGTATAGTCTGCTATCTTATCATTATATACAGCTAACTGATGTGTATAAACCAATGGTGTAGTTAAATTCTGTTCCGCTATAGTCGTTAAAACTGTATTATAAATTTCCTGGACTCTAGCCTCATCAGCAGAAGAATCTAATTCTGCAACTAACTGCGCAATTTCCGGTTGCGATATTCCTATCTGCATAACAATAGGATCCATTGATGTTTCCGGATTAATATTAGTAATTACACTAGCCGGGTCATAATATCCGCCTTGTGTTTTAAAAATTGTCAGTCCATAGTCTCCACTTTGAACTAAAGCATACCAATCCATCATCTGTGCTGATTGCGGCGTCAACTCAATTCCTATCTTTTCTGCCTGGTCACAAATATACACCACGAGATCATCATCTGATGCCGATCCGGTTTGGTACAAAAATGCTGCTGACAATTTATTTCCATCTTTTTCTCGAATCCCATCTCCATCATTATCTTTGTATCCCGCTGCATCTAAAAGTTCGTTAGCAGCTTCAATGTCAAATGATACTATTTCCTGCTCTACATCGCAGTAAGGTAATTCTGCCGAAAAGAATGTATCTGCTTTATCATATAAACCACCATATATGCTTTCCGTAATTGCTTCTTTATCAATAGACGCAGAAAGAGCCTCTCTTACCACTTCGTCCCCAAAAATTTGATTACTCAAATTATATCCTACATAATAGCTTTGTAATGAGTTCTCATCGCTCTTTGCGCTAAAGCCTTCCGTCTGACTCATTTCCTCGAAGCTCTCTGCAGATATGTTCTTAATTCCTGAAATATAATCAATCTCACCATTTTTTAAGGCAAGAATCTTTGCATCATTGTCAGCGATATACTTAATAGAAAAACTGTCTACCTGTGGCGTATTCCCCCAGTAATTAGGATTGCGAACAAAATCCCACGTTTGCCCATCATTACTGCCTTCATACATATAAGGACCTGTTCCATATGTCGCTGTCCTAAAAGATTCTTTTGCTTTCAATTCATCATCAAATTGTTCTGAAGATACAATTCCATACGGATTTGTTAAGCACAACTCTCTCAATGTATTATAATATGGCTGTTTTAAATGCAATTCTACGGTATAATCGTCTATCACAACTGCATCTTCTATGATTGTCGATAATTTTCCATAGCTACCGTTATACTGCCCAAGATTGACCGGCACTGCCAAAATTGATTTAGCTACATCTTCTGCTGTCAAATCTGAGCCATCTGAAAACTTAATACCTTTCTTTAAGTTAAATGTATATGTCTTTCCATCTTCACTGACTTTCCAGTCTTCTGCTAAAACTCCAGATATTTCTCCCTCCTCGGTATATTCCACTAAAGTGTCATAAAAATTTGTAAGATAATAAGTAATATCATACCCCGTAGAACTACTTACTTCTGGAGTTATAATTGTGTAAAAATATTCAAATGTCCAGCTTTCAGCTAAATTTAGATGAACATTTTCCGTTTCCTTTTTATTATTCCTTGTTTCAATATTTTCTGAGCTTTCCTTTGTTTGGTCTGTATCTGTAGTCCCAGCACACGCTGTTAACGATAATGCCATGCTTGCGGCTAATAAAATTGTTGCCATTGTCTTAGTCTTCATCGAAATTTTCCTTTCTTCTTAGTTCTTATCTATAGTATGTCACTTGCTGAAAGTAAGCCCCTGCTATAAACATCTTTAAAAACTGACGGATCTCCCGCAAAAGAAACCGCTTCTATCAGCTTAGAATTTCTCATTACCATAATATAATCTGCCACTACAACGGCAAGTTCCATATCATGCGTAATAAATATCAAAGTAAATCCTACTTTGCTCTGAAGTTCTATAATTTCTTCGATAATTTTCTTACGTAATGGTAAATCGAATCCATTTGTCGCCTCATCAAATATTAAGCATTCCGGTTCGGCTGCTAATGCCCGTGCTATTGCGACCCGTTTTTGTTCACCACCAGATAACTCAGGTGGTAATCTGGTATAATAGCTAAATGGTAAATTACATAATGCCAACAGCTCCTCACATCTTTTCTTTCTGTCGAGTTTAGACATATGAAAAAAGCATTTTAATGGTTCCTCAATAGATTTACCAATTGTCATTTTAGGATCTAATGCTGAAGCTGAGTTCTGTTGAATTATTTGTATTTTTTTAAAATGATTTTTGTTTATCTTTCCTTTTTTACTAAAAACAGGCTCTCCATCTATCAAGACATTACCACTATCTGGTTTTTGAATTCCTGCCACTATTCTAGCTAGGGTTGTTTTTCCTGATCCGGACTCACCTACGATTGCATATCTCCCTCCTCTTTTAAAAGTAACATTAATGGTCGATACTGCCGTAAATTTACTTTTAATAAAATTTCCTTTTGTAAAAGAACAGCTCAGGTCTTTTATCTCTATCATTCATACCACCTTTCTTTCTAAATGACATGAGTTTAAGAGATATTCTGTGTATTTTTCTCTAGGGTTAGATAATACAGTTTTCGTTTCTCCATATTCTACCATTTTACCTTTGTCTAAAATGAATATTTGATTTGAATATGATGCTGCTTTCAAATCATGTGTAACAAACAAAATTGACATTCCTTCTTCACATAAACACCTTAGTTGTTCCATTAATTCTTTGCGATTACACGCATCAATAGCTGTTGTCGCTTCATCAGCCACTAAAATTTTAGGTTTATTAATTAATGCAGCAATTATCATGAGCCTTTGGAGCATTCCCCCAGACATTTCAAATGGATAACCTCTTAAAATCCGTTCCCCATCTTCCAGTCCAAACCTTTGCAACATATCTATAAGAATATCTCGTATATCTCTTTTTGATATTCTTTTTTGATGTTGTAAATAAGTCTTCCTCAATTGCTTTTCTAATTTAATTGATGGGTTAAATGCTGTCATGGGATTTTGTGCAATAAAGCAAATATCTTTTCCATATATCTGCTCTAACATTGTGTGTGACATTTCCAAAAGATTTGTTCTATTATAAAAAATTCCTCCTTTAATCTTGTAAGTAGTTCCAAGGAGTCCCATAATAGCTCTACAAATCGTCGTCTTTCCTGCGCCGGAGCCTCCAACTATAGAAAGCATATTTCCTGGTTTAACCTGAAATGAAATATTCTCTGTTACCGCTCCTCCTTCTGCAAAAGAAATTGTAAGATCCTTTACCTCAAGAGACACGAATCTTGTCCTCCTTTCCAATAATATCTCTCAATCCTTCTCCTAACAAATTAAAGCCTGCGCAGCATACTATTAAGCAAATCCCTGGATAAATAATTAATCCAGGATTTGTATAAATACTATTCCTAGCCTCATTAAGCATCGCTCCCCATTCAGGAGTACCCGCAATAAGTCCCACACCTAAGAATGCAAAACTAGATATTGACATAATAGCTGTTGCTATACCCGTGGTAAAATAAACAATAAATTGTGGTAGTACATTGGGTATCAAATGTCTCACTACAATCTGCAAATCAGAAGCTCCTGAAACCATTGCTGCTTCAATATATTCCTTCCCACATTCTATCTTTGCATATGAACGTGCCATACGTAAAAACCACGTCATCATAGAAATTCCAATAGCAATAATAATGCTCGCTACGGAATTATCCACAGTAGATACTAGCGCCATCGCCACAACTAACAATGGAAATGCCATTAAAATATTGCATATCAATCTTACAATTTCATTAGCAACTCCACCTTTGTAACTTGAATAACAACCTACAAACAAAGCAATTATTGCCAAAAGAACTAGTATTGGTATAGACAATGCCAATGAATAGCGTGCTCCATATATCAACCTTGACAATTCGCATCTCCCCATTTGATCACATCCAAGTGGGTATTCTCTTGATGGTAAAGCATTTTTCATAGAAAGGTCTGTAGCATTCGGATCATTAGGTGCTAAAATTGGTGCAGCAATAGCTAGCAAGACAAATATTCCAATTAAAGCTAATCCTATAATTATCTGTATTTTCTTTTTCACACTATTTCCCTCCTATATGCCGGACAAAGGACACTTGAGATAATGTCAGCCATCGTATTAAAAAGAACAAATAAAATAGCACACACTAAGACTGATCCTGAAATCCCATAAACATCCATACTTTCACAAGATTCCATTAGATACATACCTAAACCATCAATTGAAAATACACTTTCTACCAAAGCTGATGTTCCAAAAAGAGCCGCACAATACTGTGCAAACAGAGTAATAGCTGCCGGCAAAGCATTTTTCAGTACTTCTCCAAAAATAATCTGTGTGTTTGAAAAGCCTCTAGCTCTAGCATATGTAACATAATCACTCTTTAATTCGCTTAATATGGAAGCTCGTAATACTCGTACAGCAATACAAATAATCGGAACTGCCATTGCTACAGACGGGAGTATTAAAGACTTTATACTCCCGTCTGAAATAACATTAAAAATAGGAATCTTAACAGCTAATGCTGTTAACAAAATTAATGCTAACCAAAAACTAGGGACACATATACCTATAATACAAATAATTCGCATTAAATTATCAAAAATACCATTATTACTAATTACAGAAATTGCAGAAAAAATGACCGTAAACAAAACAACCCATAACATCGACATCATAACCATTGTACAAGTAACCGGAATTGTCTCCTTTATATTATCTATTACCGGTTTCCGATTAGTTATTGCTATTCCAAGATCGCCTTTTATCACATCAGATATATAGCTAATGTATCTTTCATGAAATGGTGCATCCAATCCAAGGTCTTCTCTAACTGCTTGGATTTGTTCTTCCGTTGCAAACACATTCTGTTTCCGAACAATCATTTCTGCCGGATCTGTACCAGTAAAAAGTTGCAAGCAAAAGCTTAATGTTACTACCCCAAATACAACCAGCACAACTCCGATTATTTTTTTAACGAGTATATTTTTAAGACTGCTTACGTTCATTCGAACCTCTCACTTTCTAGTTCATTTAGTATATGAAATCTAAAATTTTTGGTAAATTTTTCTTCAAATTATCTCCTACTATACAGTCAAAATGTTGCCCCGAAATAATATCACTTCTGTAATTTCCTATAATGTAGGGCTTCCATATTTCGAAATTTTCCCCGAAAAATTCTTGATAAAAGCTTGCATCTTGCTGTTCGCAGGAGAAAACTCTCACGTTTCCACCATAAGGTCTAGGTTCATGCGTTGCCACGCAGCCAAAGTTCTGTGAAAAAATATTAAATAATGTATTTAACATTTTTCTCTCATGCTCCATTAATTCTGCATCTCGTCTATCAATTGAAGCATATAAATTATTTAAGCGTTCCGATAAAGGTCTGTTTGACAAACGTTTAAATTCTTCCGCAACGTTCTGGAATTCACCGGTCAGATTACACAACGCTTCCGCCGTTATCTCTCCATTTCCTTCAGTCACAATATAATTAATACACTTTTCTAAAGTTTTTTCCGGCGTCGTATAACCAGCTTTATTAACATCTGCATTAATTAATTTTGCGAATGTGCGTTCGAGCAATAGTTCATTTTCAAGACTAGTCCTAAGCGCTTTATAATAAATTTCATCTGGCAAATCACTAAACGTTGTATTCTTCTTTCGCCGCTGCATTGTCGCACTTATCAAGGTAACATCCGACACTTTTAAACCATTCTCTGTTAGAAATTCGGCCGCCTCTAAAGCAATCAGACCTCCAACACAATGACCAATCAATATATAATTAGAATAACCTAAAGCCTTCAAAATTTTCCCATATTTTTTACCAAGCACCTTAAAAGTATCTGCAGTTTCTATTGCCATATATTCAGCTTCATTTCCAAATGAAAACCCTAATACACTTTCATTTTCTTTACAGTCTGCCTCTATACAGGAGAGCAGTTCTGTATATGCTGACAAGGTTCCGGTTCCTGCATGGAAAAGCACTTTTGCCACTGATTGTTCTACTGGATAACTGCTATCTTTTAGCTGAATCAATGAAGGATCAACAAAAGACTCTCGTTCTTTTTGATACCTTTCAATTTTCTCTGCTAATTCTTTAACCGTAGGACTTTGCATCATTTCTGTCAGTAATGCGCTCCATTCCCATTCTTTAGCTTCCGGTATTTCTTCTACAATCTTCCCCACTACCTGGGCAATTAGTAGAGAATCCCCTCCTGCTTCATAAAAATTATCATTTCTTCCTAAACTCTCTAGTTTTAATTCTCTTTTCCATATTCTAGCAATCGCTCTTTCTAATTCATTCTGTGGCATTTCCTGCGTACCTGTATCACTCCGATTAATATTTTCACTACTTTCAAGGAGTTTACGAATTGACGCTATATCCACTTTTTTATTAGTTTCTGTCAAAGGAATTTCTGGAAGAATAAGGATTTCATTCGGAACCATATATGGTGCGAGTACTTCTGATAAATGTTGCTTTATATCTGCTTTTTCAATGCTTTCAAATTCTCCCGCAAACCTTGTAATATAAATAGTCTGTCCCGACAAGTCTAACACGCTCTCTTTTCCCGGGAACTGATATGTAATTTCACCTCCATGCTTTCTAATAATATTTTCCCACTGTTTCCTACTAAAAAATGTTTGTTCTTCATTCGCACGTTCATCTTCAAATCCAGTCAAACCGTCTTTAAATTCCATAGAAGTCAACAGCATATAACTCATTCTAGTTTCCTCTAAAATAATAATAGTTCCCTGTTGCCTTAGCATATTTCTTAAATTAGGAATAACCTCATGAACATTTTTGGAATTATGCAATACGTTAGCACATAATATTATGTCAAAAGAAAAAGCCTCAAATCCCTGTGTAGTAAAGTCTTTATTAATATCAAAAATTCCATATTTGACCCATTTATATTGTCCAAAGTTTTTTTGTGCATTATTTAAAAAGAATGTAGACAAATCGGTAAAATAATATTCTACATTAAACTCTGTAAGTTTCGGTATTATATCTACCGTTGTCCCTCCAACTCCAGCACCTACTTCCAAAATGCGTACTTTCTTTTCTGGATTTTCCTTATATGCCCTTTTACATAAATATACGATTTCTTCTTCTGCGATTTTATTATGCATCCTATTTATTTTATTATCATGATACGCTGCCATCGCAGGTGTTACATCTCCTTTAGGGAACAAAATATTTAATGGATTTTCATTTCCTTTAATCATTTCTGGTAACAGTTCACTAGAAACCTTTAAATACTCAAAAAATTCCTTACTATAATGAAACTGCTCCTCAATTATCGCAAATTCCCTCCACACTTTTTCTGTGTTCGGTTCATATGCAAATTTCTGAAGCCTATAACGATCTTCTGCTTTAGTAAGAATTCCTTCTTCCGCCAAAACTTTTAGCCATCTTTTTGTTAATTTGTAGAGTTTTTCCGGTATTCCTATCTTTTCTACAATTTCTTCGAATTTATATTCTTTTGATTTCTCTGTAAAAATACCGTTAACTTTAAATATGTTAAAAATATCATTGATAACAACCTGTTCAGACTTTCTTATCCATTCACTAAGCAGCGTTTGGTCAACCTCTTTCTCAAACTTATCGCCAAACTTTTTCAGTATCGAAGTTTCTTCCTTATTTTCTACATGGCCACTCTGACTTTTTTTCTTTCTTGGAGATATAGCCGCACTAATCTTCAGTTCTTCCGAAGGCGTTCCTATTGTTAAAACTGCCGCAGAATGAACTTGTGGATATTCAAGAAGCGCTGACCTAATTTCTGCCAACTCTATTCTATGTCCATGCACTTTAACCTGTTCATCTCCCGATTCACGTCCACCGAACATAATCTCTCCATCGCTTCTATAATGTCCCCTGTCTCCTGTCCGGTAAATTCTTTCCCCTGTAGTCGGCAAATGTACATATTTCTTATTTGTAAGTTCTTCATCATTCAAATACCCTTGGGAAAGTCCCATTCCCGCTATGTATAAATTTCCTTCGACATAATCTGGGCATTCTCTCAAATTCTCATCTAACACAAAAAATTTTTGGTTTGCCATAGGTTGACCATACGGTATAGCAATTGGGAATACCTCTCCTCTCTTAACAATATACCGGATAGACCAAATACCACCTTCTGTTGCTCCTCCTTGATTAACTACTACTGCATTTGGAAAAATTGCATTAATACGTTCTGGTAAATTCTTAGGTGGCCAATCTCCTGACATTATAAACAATCGTGCATACTCTGATTTCTTCATGTTCTCTACTGATTCGGCATATCCAACAATCATCTGAAGTTGTGCTGGTACAGCATTTATAATACTTATTCTGTGAAGCACTATTAAGTCATATAAATACTTAGGATTCTTTAATCCGTTAGATTCGGGTAATACTAGGGTTCCCGCCACTAGAAAACTACCAAATATATCGGCTACCGATAAATCAAATGACAAATTCGCGAGTCCTAAAAAGACATCTTTCTCTGTAATTGAGTGCGTCGAAACAACATCGTAAATTGTATTTATCGCAGCTCTATGTGACATAATAACACCTTTAGGTTCCCCTGTAGTGCCAGATGTAAATATAATATATGCTGCTCTGTCATACTCTCTGTCTGTTTGATAATCCAAAGGAAGCTCTTCATCAGGACGAAGTTCCATAAGGTTATAATTCTTGCATACTCTCTGCATTTCTTCATCTTTCGTATCTGATAAAAGAATTTTTATATTTGCCGAATTAATAATTTTCTTTTTCCTTACATTAGGTTGATTAACGTCAATTGGTACATATGTCGCTCGTAGCAACAACGTTGCAATGACGGCAGAAATTTGCCATTCATTTTTATCAATATTAATTCCAACACAGTCACCTTTCACAATACCATTGGTTCTTAATAGCTTCACAACAGAAAATACATATTTTGATAACTCTTTATATGTAAATTCTCCTCCAGAAGTAATCAAAGCTGTCTTATTCGGATACTCTCTAACGGCTCGTAAAAATCCATCTTCCATCATCTGTATTTTAAATGGTCTTTCCGTATCATTTATCTTCTTTCTGATTTGAATTGTATTCTCTGGTAAAGAAAGGGGGAATCTTTCTTTTAAAATATCAGTTCTTTTTTCTATAATAGAAGAAATCAGCTTTATAAAACACTCAAACATATCCTCTATTACATTATTCAAAAATACCCCTTCCCTAATATCCCAGTTTATTTTAGCCCCGCCTTTTTCATCCGCTACCTGACAATCAATATAGACTTGTGGCGTCTGACTAATCCTATATTGTATATTCCATTTTTTCGTTGCATCATCTTCTCCAGCAAGTCCTACGGTACTTGTAAAAACTACTGGCATAATAGTATTTTTCTTTCGCTCTTTTGTAAGTTTTCTTAATACCTCAACACCAGAAAAAGCACTATTTTCCAAATCTTTCCACAAATCTTGTTGTATTTTCTTCCCTCTTTCAATAAAGGCTTTTGTATAATCCATTTCAATAGAAAGAACGTCTACTTCCGTAAAGTCGCCTACGATAGTATCTATATCCGAAATAATTCTTGGTCTATTAAAAATAGTCGTATTAATACAAAATTTTTTATTTTGAGACCACATCGAAATAACTTCTGCCAGCGCAGTTAATACTAATGTTGAAGATGTTATATTATACTCTTGTGCAACTTCACAGAAATTTTTCCATTCTTTTTCTGATATAAATAACTCTTTTTGCAAAAAACGATGTCCCGACAAACCACTCGTTCTAATAATCGGTAATTCTGGAGCATCTCCCATTACCTTTATTTTTTCTTCCCAATACTCTAGTGCTGCTTCTCGTTCCTTTGTCTTTTTATTTCTTTGTTTATCCTGATATATTAAAATATCTCTATACAGACTTGTTTCTTTCACTTTCATATCTGGTTTTCTGTATAATTTTTCCAAATCGTTTAAAATAATATTCATACTAAGAAAATCAGCTACTAACATGTCTAAAGAAAAATGAATAACGCTTCTTTCATTTTCAATAGAAAGTCCCAAATCAAACATCGGCCATATACCTAACTCATACTGTTTATTCGATAATTCTTCTCTTAATTCTACCCTTTTTCTTTTTCCTATCTCCTCATCTTTTCGCAAATCAATGAAAATAATATCTTGTTCTGG
>ERZ505841.282-NODE-282-length-11083-cov-6.03799_pt1 | contig 11083 bp, 10 predicted proteins | sample MGYA00513093_ERZ505841 | MGnify/ENA metagenome assembly ERZ505841
TGCGATATGCAGTTTGCGGATGTTGCTTGTGCATTAAAAACGCAAACTGCTATAATCGAAGAGCTTTGCGGCGGTGAGTTGGGCCGGGATGCGGGCGGCAATGGCGTCCCGGATGAGGCCCTGTTCGTAGGAGTCGAAGGCTTTGTTGGTGATGCCCATGTCCAGCGCAGCCCCGGCAGCGACGCCCCGGCGCATCAGGCGCAGGGCGTCCAGCATACCGCGCAGGTCGAGAGCTTTGGTGGAGATCTCTGCGCTGTCGCACTTTTTCTGCAAATCGAGGAAGAGCAGGGCGAACTGCCTGACGTACTTGCTGTTCAAATCGGGGAATTGGGTGCGCAGGAGCTTTTCGAGGTTCTCCTCGGTGATGGTGGGCATCTGGATGACCACGAAGCGGGAGGTGAGGGCCTCGTTCAGCTCACGGGTGCCGGCGTAGCCGTAGTTCATGGTGGCGATGAAGCGGGTCTCCTCGGCCAGCGGGATGCGCTCATAACCCGGCACATCGATGGCGCGGCGGAAGTCCAGCACCGCGTGCAGGACGGCCAGCGCCTCGTTTTTGGCCATGTTGATCTCGTCCAGAACGCCGAAGCCGCCGCTCTGGGCGCAGCGGTAGACCGGGCCGGGCCGGAACTTGACCTGTCCGCCCTCAAAGGTGTCCATGCCGATGAGGGACGCCGCGTCCATATTGACGTGGAACGAGATGTCCCACGCGGGGCGTCCGAAGGCGGCGGCGAGGTTTTCGGCCAGCACGTTCTTGCCGGTGGCCTTGCCGCCCGCCAGTAGCAGGTTTTCGCCGCAGAGCAGGGCGGCCAGCGCCTGCTCCCACACCTCTCTGCCGTAGTAGACGAAGGCAGGGGAGGGGATGCGGGGGCGCAGGGCCTCCGCCAGCGGGTGGGCGGTACGGTATTCTTCCACAGCGCGCAGCAGGTCGGGGGAGACCCCTTCCTGCCGCAGCGTATCCATCAGAGCAGATGTTTCAGACATCTATGACATCTCCTTGCGGTTGGCAGCGCCAAACCGAAATTTCACCCTTATCATAGCACAACCCGCGCGGTTTGTGTAGGGCTTTGGCGGGCAAAAAAGCGGCAAAGAAACAGAGAAAACAAAGGGGAAGCTATTTTAACGCTTTCAGCCGGGACGTGCAGATTTCACGTTCAAAGTAAATTGACAGGCCGCTTAAAATACGATAAAATAATTTTCGTTGTGTCAAAGTGAAAAAGAAAGGTGTAAAAGTATGCTCGAAACCATCACAGCCGTCAATCAGGCGGTCAACAGCTTTATCTGGGGCATCCCGGCGATGGTCTGCATCATCGGCGTGGGCCTGCTGCTCAGTGTGCGGACAGGCTTTTTGCAGCTCCGGAAATTCCCCTATGCCGTCAAAACGACCATTGGCCGCATCTTCCGCAAAAAGGATGCCTCCGACGGCGCGATGACTCCGTTCCAGGCAGTGTGTACGGCGCTGGCCGCTACCGTCGGCACCGGCAACATCGCCGGCGTGGCGGGCGCGATCGCCATCGGCGGGCCGGGTGCGGTGTTCTGGATGTGGTGCTCGGCTCTGCTGGGCATGTGTACCAAATTCTCCGAAGTGACGCTGGCCGTGCATTTCCGCGAGCGGAACAAAAACGGCGAGCTGGTGGGCGGCCCCATGTACTATATTAAAAACGGCCTCGGCAGCCGGTGGCAGTTCCTCGCGGTGCTCTACTCGCTGTTCGGCGTGCTGACGGTCTTCGGCACCGGCAACGCCACCCAGGTCAACACCATCGTCACAGCCATCGACTCGGCCCTGATGGCCTACGGCAGCAGCCTGAACAGCATCCTGCCCACGGTCAACCTCGTCGTGGGCGTGGTGGTGGCTATGATGGTGGCCATGGTGCTGCTGGGCGGCGTCAAGCGCATCGGCAGCGTGACCGAGAAGCTGGTGCCGTTCATGGCACTGTTCTACGTCGTGCTGGCACTGGGCGTCGTGGTCATCAACTACCGGCGCTTCCCGGCGGTGCTGGCCTCCATCGTCGGCGGTGCATTCGACCCGCGGGCCTTCACCGGCGGTGCCATCGGCAGTATCTTCCTCAGTATGCAGAAGGGCGTCTCCCGCGGCATCTTCTCCAATGAGGCCGGCCTCGGCACCGGCTCCATCGCCCACGCCTGCGCAGAAACCCGCAAGCCGGTCAAGCAGGGGATGTTCGGCATCTTCGAGGTCTTCGCTGATACCATCGTCATCTGCACCCTGACCGCCATGGTCATCCTGTGCAGCGGCGTGCCGGTGGGCTACGGCAGTGCGGCAGGCGCAGAGCTGACCATCTCTGGCTTCACGGCCACCTACGGCGGCTGGTCGTCCATCTTTACGGCGGTGGCGCTCTGCAGCTTTGCATTCTCCACCATCATCGGCTGGGGCCTCTACGGCTCCCGGTGCATCGAGTTCCTGTTCCACACCGACAAGGTGGTCGGCCCCTTCCTCGTGGTCTACTCCTTCGTGTCCATTCTGGGCGCGACGGTCGATCTGGGCCTGCTGTGGAGCATCGCCGACACCTTCAACGGACTGATGAGCATCCCGAACCTCATGGCCCTGCTCCTGCTGTCCGGCACGGTGGCAAAGCTCACGAAGGAGTTCTTCGCGGGCGAGGGCGCAGGAAAGTAAAGAATGATCCAAAGCGCCCTTCGGCCCCCGCCGGAGGGCGCTTTGCTGTCAACAAACTTCTGATTTTGTCCGCTTTCTCTGCAAAAACTCAAAAAAGCATAAAAATTTAGTATAAATTTTATATCTGATTTTTGATTATCCGCATAAACACTATACTTTCAAACATTTTGAAGTATAGAAAACTATTCATTTTACCACGAATTTACCACGATTGAATGAGCCTTGATATGACACAAAAACAACATGGGAGATAGCACAAATATCTGTGTATCTCCCGTTTTTCATTCATGTAGTATGATTATTTTACTCTGATTTCAAATTTCAAGATTGCTTTCATCATTTCTGTATGGATTTGACCTTTTAATTCTTCATCAACCTGCATAATGATTTTACCACTTTCAGAGTGGTAAAACGGACGCAAGCATAATTTACATATATAAGCGTCATAAAACTTCAAAATCTCTCTTATGGCAGTTTCATTTCCAGCAGACGCTTGACATATTACTTTTAATGTAGGGTAGCCATATTCTTTTTTCATTGGTTCAATTCCTTTCTTTCAATACTGTTTTTAGTTTCTTCAATCCGTTACTTCTTCTGCGATAAATAGCAGAACGTGATACATGATATAATTCGGCTATTTCTTGGTCGCTCATACTTTGAAAATAGCGTAATAGAATTACATCACGCTCTTTATTCGATAACTTATATAAAGCAACAGCAAGTTTCTCATTTGATATTTGAATTGTAAAATTCAAGACTTCAAACGAAATGTAATCACAAGAATAGTTATCCTTAGTTACACATTCAACATTTTTCGTATCTGATAATTCACAGAATAAAACTTCACGCTTAGAACATCTTGCAAACTGTCTGTTTCTGTTTTTTACTGTGCATTTAATAACAGTCATCATCAAAGCATTAAACTGTATTCTAACGATATGCTCGAAAGAAGATGGGTTCATAATCTCACCTCCTTTCCGCATACGCTGAAATATATAAACGGAGATACCGTCTATATCTTTGGAAAATACAAAAAGAAGAACAAGAAAAAAGTCCGTACAAAATATACCGTCTGTACGAACTTTTAATATTGTAAAATATTTAGTTGTTGATAAAATGCTGTTAGGTAGTGCATAATCGTATAAGATTATTCCTAAAACTTTCCACAGCAGTTACTTTCAATGCTTTTATATCTTGCTTTTTTAGTCCTATCATAATAACCTTTCTTATCATAATTGCAAATTTATAAATTCATTAGTATTAAAACTGAAATTCAAATACATTACTAAAATCATTGTTCAAGACATAATAAACTTTATTTTTTTCTGTAGAATATACAAATGAAACCCTAGTTGCCCACAAGTCTTTTTGAGAAACAGATTTTAATACTTTAAATGCGTCATTTACTGAAAAATCTTTATCATATCCTGCCAATAACTCTTTAGCCACTTCGTATCTTGTATCCCCAGAAACAATGTACGGCTTTGTTATATCTGGTTTTAGAATAGAATAATTTGTAATAAGTGAAAAATTTTCTTGTTCATATCTATACCCAATTCCGGGTTCAATAATTAAAACTCGTCCTTTTTTATCAGAAAGCATAGCTTGCATAGTAGCATCTGGTGCATAAATAATTTTTTTCTTTTTAACAATGTCCAAGGCTTTATCAAAAGAAATCTCTGCCTTAATGAATTTTTCTGTTAATTCAGATATTGTAATACAATCCTCGCTTTCTATATACCTTGCATTTTCATTACCATGAACATAAAGAAGTGTTCCTACATTACCATTTTTATTTATCCCATGAAATGAATGATACATACCGTCAGGCATTTTAATACCAATATAAAATCTATTTTCTTCGGTAATTACAGTATGATCCCATACAGAAAGGTCAATATCAAAATTAAAACCAACAATTTTATCTATACCATTGTAAACAAATCTTGTACACATATAATCACTCCTCAAAATACTACTTCAAATAGTTATTTAACTAATTCAATTAGTATTTTAAAATGTTTTTGTAGGAAAGTCAATAAATAATCATAATTTTCTAATTGTGTTATTGACTACACTAATTCAATTAGCTAGAATTGTGTTTGTATGATATTTTGAATGAGGTGCATAACTATGAAAACCACTAAAGAAGCAGTAATAAAAGCAACATCAGACTTAGCAGATGAAAAAGGATTAAATAACGTTTCGTTAAAAGCTGTTGCTCAAAAATTAAACATTCGTACACCATCTTTATATAATCACATAGAAAGTTTAGATAAATCATAAGAAAGGGGTATTGAACGGATTTTAACAAAGTGGTAAAGTAAAAGCATAGAGAGTCGTACCCGCCGCCCGGCGGGGCGCAAAATCAGGAGGTTTTACCAATGGCTGATCGTATCGTTCTGAATACTATTTCTTATCATGGCCACGGCGCCATCGAGAACATCGTTCCCGAGCTGACCGCCCGCGGCTACAAGAAGGCTTTCGTCTGCTCTGACCCCGACCTTATCAAGTTCGGCGTCACCAAGAAGATCACCGACCTGCTGGACGCTGCAAACTTCGCCTACACCGTCTACAGCGAGATCAAGCCCAACCCCACCATCGCCAATGTGCAGGACGGCGTGGCCGCCTTCAAGGCCGCAGAGGCTGACTGCATCGTGACCATCGGCGGCGGCTCTTCCATGGACACCGCAAAGGCCATCGGCATCATCATCAACAACCCCGAGTTCGCCGATGTGCGCTCTCTGGAAGGCGTCGCTCCCACCAAGAAGCACGCCGTCTTTACCATCGCAGTCCCCACCACCGCCGGTACTGCCGCTGAAGTCACCATCAATTACGTTATCACCGATGTCGAGAAGAAGCGCAAGTTCGTCTGCGTCGATACCAACGACATCCCCGAGATCGCTGTGGTCGACCCCGATATGATGGCCTCCATGCCCAAGGGCCTGACTGCCGCCACCGGTATGGATGCTCTGACCCACGCCATCGAGGGCTACATCACCAAGGGCCACTGCACCATCTCCGATATGTTCCATCTGGAAGCCATCAAGCTCATCAGTGAGAACCTGCGCGGCGCTGTCCAGAACACTCCGGAAGGCCGCGAGGGCATGGCTCTGGGCCAGTACATCGCCGGCATGGGCTTCTCCAATGTGGGTCTGGGCATCGTCCACTCCATGGCACACGGCCTGTCCGCTCTGTATGACACCCCCCACGGCGTGGCCTGCGCTATCCTGCTGCCCGTCGGTCTGGAGTACAACAAGACCGTCGCCGGTGAGCGCTATCGTGCCGTCGGCAAGGCCATGGGCGTGAAGGGCATCGACGAGATGAACGACGCCGAGGCCGCAGATGCCACCATCGCCGCTGTCAAGCAGCTGAGCGCTGACGTGGGCATCCCCGCAAACCTGAACGGCATCCTGAAGGAAGAGGACATCCGGTTCCTCGCCGAGTCCGCTTATGCGGACGCCTGCCGTCCCGGCAACCCCCGCGACACCAGCGTGGAGGAGATCGTGGAGCTGTACAAGAGCCAGCTGTAAGCTGAGTCGGAGCGCTTTACCTTTATAAAAATACAGACTGCTGTAAGAAACCTCTCCGTCAGCGCTAACGCGCTGCCACCTCCCCTAGCGAGGGGAGGCTTTGACATGACGGAAAGCCTCGCCTCTTCGCCAGAGGCTCCCCTCGGTAGGGGAGCTGTCGAGCGAAAGCGAGACTGAGAGGTCGAACAGAGAAGAAGCCTTCCCGTCATACCGCCCGTCCACCCCTCATACACTGACGGACAAGGGGGTGTATGGATGGAGCGGGGGATGGAGATGCTCTTTGCGCTGTTCGGCGGGCTGGCGATGTTCCTCTACGGGATGGACAGGATGAGCCGCGCCTTGCAGCGGGCGGCGGGCGACGCCATGAAGCGGCTGCTGGCCCGGCTGACGGCCACGCCGCTGCTGGGCGTCCTCACCGGGCTGGCCGTGACGGCGGTGCTCCAAAGCAGCTCTGCGGCGACGGTGATGGTCATCGGCTTCGTCAGCGCCGGGCTGCTGGAACTGCCCCGGGCGGTGGCCGTCATCTACGGCATCAACATCGGCACCACCATGACGGCACAGCTCATCGCCTTCGATGTCCAGACGCTGGTATACCCGGTGCTGTTTCTGGGCTTCCTCCTCGACTTCGCGGCCCGCAGGCCCCGCTGGCAGGCCGTGGGAGAGGCGGTGTTCTCCTTCGGGCTGCTTTTCGAGGGCATCGACATTTTGGGCCGGGCTTTGCAGCCGCTGGCCGGGCAGGCGGTCTTTCTCGACTGGATGACCCGGGTGAAGGAGTCGCCGCTTCTGGGCATCCTGCTGGGCCTCTCCATGACCATGGTGGTGCAGAGCAGCTCGGCCACCATCGCGCTGCTGCAGAACGTGGCCCGTCAGGCCGGGCCGGACGGCATCCACAGCGTGCTGGGCCTTGCCGGGGCGGTGCCGGTCCTTCTGGGCGACAACATCGGCACGACGGTCACGGCTCTGCTGGCCTGCATCGGGCAGGGAAAGAACGCTGCCCGCGCCGCGCTGGCCCACAGCTGCTTCAACCTCAGCGGGAGCCTGCTGGCGGCGGTGCTGCTGCCCTGGTTCGTCCGGCTGGTGGAGCTTATCTCCCCCAAAGGCCCGGAGCTGGAAGTCATTTCCCGGCAGATCGCCAACGCCCACACCGCCTTCAACGTCTGCTGCGCCCTGCTCTGGCTGCCGTTTTTGCCCTGGATGGTGCGGCTGGTGTGTGCGCTGGTGCCGGAAGAGTAGCCCTCTCAGTCACGCCGTAGGCGTGACAGCTCCCCCGGAGGGGGAGCCTTTGGCGAGCCGGACAGGCTTCGTCTGAATGAACAAAGTTTAATCTATCATAAACAGTAGTGCCCTGCTACAGAGACTCACAACAGCTTGACATGGGACATTGTTCCGCAGCTGCTGCCCTCTGTAGCAGGGCACTATATTTTATGCCATATTGAGCTTTCAGCGGTCAGCGGAAAGTGACCCGACATGCCAATGGCTCTCCCTTTGGGAGAGCTGTCACCGAAGGTGACTGAGAGGGCAAGGCTGCTGCCCTTTGTAGCAAGGCCCGCCCTTTTACGCCATATTGCGCCTCAGGCGTCTAGTAGGAAGTTAACCGGCCTGCCAATGGCTCTCCCTTTGGGAGAGCTGTCACCGAAGGTGACTGAGAGGGCCGACGCTCTTCCGATACACCGCAAAGGCGATGACAGCCGACAGCACTTCCGTGACCCAGAAGGCGTGCCAGACGCCGGTGGGGCCGAGCTGGCGGCAGAGCAGCCACGCCAGCGGCATGATGAAGATGACGTACCGGCAGAGGGAGATGACCAGCGAGGCCGCACCCTTGCCCAGACCTTCCAGCGCGCCGGAAGAGGTGGTGGACACCGCCGACACCACAAAGCCGAGGCAGATGATGCGCAGGGCGGTCTGGCCGATGGCGATGGTCTCGGGGTTGGAGGAGAACAGGCCGATGAGGGGCGCGGAAGCGGCCATACAGATGACGGTGCCTGCCGCCATGATGACGGCGCTCATGCCGAGGGTGAGCTGGTAGAGCTTTGCCACGCGGGCGTGCTCTTTTGCACCGTAGTTGTAGCCGATGAGGGGGCGCATTCCCTGCACGATGCCGTTGGCGGGCAGATAGAGGAACGTCTGGAGCTTATAGTAGATGCCCAGCACCACCACATAGCTTTCGGAGAAGGCCGCCAGCAGGCCGTTGAGGAAGGTGACCAGCAGGGAGGGCAGGGCCAGATTCAGGATGGCAGGCACACCGATGGCGTAGAGACGGCCTTCGAGAGAGAGGTCGGGCCGCAGGGCCTTCCGGCGCAGATGGACGGGCGACTCGGTGGTGCTGTAGACCACGAGGTAGATGACGAGAGTGGCGGCCTGTCCGATGCCGGTAGCCAGCGCCGCGCCGGCAATGCCCATGGCAGGCACCGGGCCGAGGCCGAAGATGAGGACGGGGTCCAGCAGGATGTTGCAGACACAGCCCGAGATGAGGGCGATCATGGTGAGCTTCATCCGGCCCACGGCCTGGAAGATCTTCTCAAAGGCGAGGCTGGCCATGTTCACGGTAGCGAACAGGAAGACGATGGTGGAGTAGGTCACGCCCATGGAGACGATGGTGCCGTCGGTGGTGAACCGGGCCAGGAAGCCGGGCATGATGGCGGTAGCTGCCAGCGTGCAGAGGATGCCGTGGAGCACCGAGAGGGCCATGCCGTGGGTGGCGGCGGCGTCCGCTCTGTCGTGATCGCCTGCGCCCCGGTAAAGGGCCACGAGGGCGTTGATGCCTATGCCGAAGCCGATGGCGACGGCGCTCACGAAGTTCTGGATGGGGAACACGAGGGAGAGGGCCGTCATGGCCTGCTCGTTGATCTGAGCCACGAAGAGGCTGTCCACGATGTTGTACAGCGAGTTCACCAGCATGGAGATGACGTTGGGCAGAGCCATCGACACCAGCAGCGGGAACACCGGCTTCGTCTTCATAAAAGTATCGTTCATGGGGGCAAAAGCTTCCTTTCCTGAAATTTCCGCACAAGAAAAGCCACACAACGGCGGCTTGAAGCGGGCCATTGTGTGGCGAAAAGTAGCAAACATCTATGCTGTAAAAATCCACACGGGTTTTATTGAGGTGCTAAGAAATACGGTGCATCGCAAAAGCGGTGTTACGGGACGCCGCCGGACAGCACCGGGATGCGGGCCGGAAAGGACAGTACGGGAAGAGCCTTTCTGACCGGCCTGCGATAGGATACCACGAAACGGGTGGATTGTCAAGGGAAAAAGTATGACTTTTCACAAAAGGCTTTTCAAGGAGAAAGATACCACACCCCTGTACTGTGAGGAACCGGCACTTGCAATTACCATACCGGTGTGTTATGATGAAGACGGAAACAGAGAAACAGGGTCTTTTGCCTCGGGCGCTGAGAGGTGCGCGGGGCCGACGGCCTTTTGTTTCCTATAAAAAGTTAGGCAAAACTAACAAAATGACGAAAAACACACGGGCGGCTTGTGCAGTCTGCCCAATGGATAACGATTTTTAGGAGGTACTGACCAATGGTCCAGACGACGCTGAAAGTAGACGGCATGATGTGCGGCATGTGCGAGAGCCACGTCAACGAGGTGGTGCGCAAGACTGCGCAGGTGGAGAAGGTGACTTCCTCCCACACGAAGGGAGAGACGGTCATCGTCTCGGCCCAGCCGCTGGACATCGAGGCCCTGAAGGCTGCCATCGCCGACACGGGCTATACCGTGACCGGCGCAGAGGAAAAGCCGTATGAAAAGAAGGGCTTCTTCTCGTTTTTGAAGCACTGATGACTTCCGGCCCCGGGGTGGGGCCTATATAAGGAGGCAGGCAGAGATGAGGATACTGGTCTATGGTGCAGGTGTGCAGGGCTGTGAGCTGGCCCACCGTCTGCTGCAGAACAAAAAGAATGTCGTCACCATGCTGGCGCGGGGCGAGTGGAAGGAGAGGCTCGACCAAAGGGGCCTCGTCATCCGCCACTGGGCGCAGTGCCGCACCACGGTGGATCGGGTGGCCACCATCGATACGCTGGCCCCGGACGACAGCTACGACCTCGTTTTCGTGACGATGCAGGCCGGGCAGCTGCCCGACGTGCTGCCCATCCTCAAGCAGAACAGGAGCGAATACTTCGTCTTCGTGGGCAACGACCCCCACGCCGTGGAGGTCATGCAGGCCATGCAGCGCCCGGCGGATAAGATCGCCTTCGGCTTCCAGAGCAGCGGCGGCCACCGGGATGTGGATAAGGTCGTCAGCGCCCACGTCGGTGTGGGTATGACCATCGGCGGGGCTACCGCGCCCCTTTCGGGCGTCTTCCGCTACCGGGTCAAGACGGCTTTCGAGGGCGCAAAGTACAAGCTGACCTTCATCAGCGACATGGACGGATGGCTCAAGTGCCACCTCGCCCTCATCCTGCCGGCCTGCTATCTCTGCTACGCCTGCAGCGGCAACCTCTCCAAGGCGACGAAGGAGCAGCGTGACCTGGTCCTCGACGCCGCGTGGGAGGCCTGCGAGATGCTGAAAGCCGCCCATATCCCCGTGGACGACAAGGAGAACACCGACTGCTACCGTGCCGGTACGCCCGGCCGCCGGAAGATGGACGCCATGGTCCTGGCGCTCTGTAAGACCCCGCTGGGCCGTCTCTGCGTCTCCGACCACGCGATGCACGCTGTGGCTGAGATGCAGTACCTCGATGAGGCTTTCGAAGGTCTGCGCACCCGGACGAGCGTCCAGATGACGGCGTGGGACACCCTGCGCAGCCAGATGCCCTCGTGGGACATCATGCGGAAAAAGACGGCGAAAGCAAGGCGATAAGTGCATGGAAAAAGAGGCAGATGAGAGTCTGCCTCTTTTTCCATATAAAAGGCTCTCCCTTTGGGGGCAACGGCGACGACCGCCGCCAGCGGCGGAAACAGGGAGGAGCTGTTG
>ERZ505841.311-NODE-311-length-9994-cov-4.93601_pt1 | contig 9994 bp, 9 predicted proteins | sample MGYA00513093_ERZ505841 | MGnify/ENA metagenome assembly ERZ505841
CGAAGAGCTTTCTCGCCTGGATCCGTTTACTGTTTGTGCGGATGCATTCAAATACATCGGAAACCTCATCCTTATGGCGTCTGCCTTCCATTCTCTTCTCCAGCCATTCTTTCTGCTTCGCTTCCTGCTCAGGCTGTAAAATCTGGAGTCCGTTGGCTTCTTTATATGCCATAATGTCCTCCACGATCCTGTTACGCATGATAAGTGCATCCAGAATGATCTCATCACACTGACCAAGACTCTCTCTGAGTATTTCTAACTGATTCATATCTCTTTCCCCTGTCTTTCCTATGTCAGCTTGCAGCAGACCGCAGATCAGCCACAGGCTGACATAAACTATTCACGAACGGCAATATATGAATGCCGACTGTTAAGATTTATTATATCAATATCGCTTTCGTATGGCAACCCTTTAAACCATTAAATTGTTTCATCTGTTCGATAGTTTTTTTCTATGAATTCGACAGACAATTCTATGGCAAGACTCTGATGACGGTTCTTTTATAGCAGTCCCAGTAAATAATGCATTTAAGACAGTTTAGCAGAGTGCGAAAGACAAGGAAGATATCTGCAGGCGTGCTGACGCACGGCAAAGATATCTGACGCAGGATTTCACACTCTGATGAGCTGGATTAAGATGCATTATTTACTGGGACTGCTATAGGTTCCCATATAAACGTATCTAATGAAAAAAATCATGAAATACTTTTTCAGTGTACCATTTAAAACTGATTTTTTCCACTGATTTCTCCGCATAGACCGGATAAAAATCTATCAGTTTTCCATCCAGGTAATAGGCTATGCGGCCAAGTTTCTCCCCCTTAAGAACCGGCGCACTGACTTTCTGCGGGATTTCTATTTTACAGGTTACAGTTTCCCCTTTTTTCAGAAGGACTTCTTTTTCCCTGTCATATGCAGTTACACTGCATTTACCCCTCAGATAGATTTTCGTTCCTATATCCTGACCATCTTCCACACCGTCTGTTACCAGAATTTTTCCGGTCTGTGGTTCTTTCCAGTAGGTTTCGTACTCATAGTTGTAATCTCCGAAGTCCAGCAGTTTCTTTGTGTCACTCCATTTATAGGTTTTGTGGTTGGGCCATCCACAGCCAAGGAGGCTGACGATAAATGTTTTGCCCTCTTTTTCCCAGGCACATACATAACAGTAGCCAGCCTGGGAAGTATAGCCTGTTTTTCCGGCAAGAACTCCGTCTCTCATGTCAAGAAATGCATTGGCATTATGTACAGAAAAGGTTCTCTTTCCTGTGATCTCCGAGAATGTATAATCTCTGGTCTGTGCAATGTGCAGGAATGTTTCGTTTTTAACAGCATAGCGCATGATCAGTGCCAGATCTTTGGCTGTTGTGTGATGTTTTCCGTTCTCATCCTCAGCATCCAGGCCATTGGGTGTGATAAAATACGTATCCTTACATCCTATCTGTTTTGCTTTCCGGTTGAGCATTCTGGCAAAGCCTTCCACGCTTCCTCCGCAGTGTTCTGCAATGGCAACCGCTGTATCATTATGGCTTTTCAGCATAAGGGAATACAGAAGATCCTCCAGATAATACTGTTCTCCTTTCCGAAGTCCCAGCTTTACTTCCGGCTGGGATGCCGCATTCTGAGAAACCTGAACATAATCATCCCCCAGAGAGTTCTCCAGTGCCACAATACAGGTAAGCACCTTGGTTGTGCTGGCATTTGCCAGAGGACGCTCCCCATCCTTTTCATAGAGTACTCTGCCTGACTCTCCGTCCATGAGGACTGCTGATAATGCATACAGTTCTGCCGGTTCTTCTGCAACAGGTGTCATGTCTACTGTCTGAGGTATTTTGTGCTCCGCTCCCCGGGCGGAGGTGTATGTCTGCGTAAACAATAATACCGCCGTCACAACAATGACAGCGGCAATATGTTTCATTCTCATACTCCACCTCACATGCTGGCAATCCATGAATATCACTGTTCATAATTTACGGTTATTCACAGATTTATTGTTTACAGGATATCTGCATGATTTTGCTTCACCCTATAAGATAATTTATGCCTGCATGTCCGGAATATGACTGTCACAGTTCCGAAAAATATCGGGATATCCCATTACCCGTTATAAGTCCGGTCCCATCTTTTGCTCAGATGATAAGCTCCCTCTCTTAAGGTATAAAGTTCTCCCAGATATTCCACAGCTTCAGGAACCGCCTCTCTGTAAAGCCTCTCAAGTTCAGGCATGGGAGCTTTTGCCTGCTCTACTGCTTCGGCAGTCATGAAATGTTCAATGACAGAGCCGATGGACTCTCCTCCCAGTCTCAGAAGTTTCCCCAGAATCCTGCGTTTTCTTCCATGGTCATCACACACCATGAAATTGGTAAGAATTTTCATCATCCTGACAGAAATATAAATGTTCATGGTTTTCACCAGAGGAATGGCCCTGTGGATCACTCTGGCATATTCCATCTTCGGTATGATCCCGCAGGCCGGATAATAATGGTCGGGATCTTTACCTGTCTCTTCCATAAGCACACGGTCAAATTCCTTCTCCAGAACAATGTGAGGAATGACTCCTTCTGCAGCCATCTGATTTACATAGGGATGGCATGTGGAGTCCAGAATATAATGACAGCCAAACCCAAGAAGATATGCAAAAAGTGCCTCATCATCATTTCTTCTGACCTGCCGCATCCCTTCTTCAAAAAAGGCTCTTGCCTTCTCATGATGCATCTCAATCCCGAACTGGGTGACAGGATTCTTTGAAACCATATAGTAGAACAGGATATCCGGCCCATGTAAACCGATCCTGTACAAGTCCCCATGTCTGCGGATCAGGGCTTTCATATCTGAAGGCAGTCTCTTATATACTTCTTTTCCAAATAAATCATGTGCATATGTGGTTGGCATTATTTTTTCTCCTTTATCTTACACATCCAGTTTCAGCTGGATTTCTTCCTCTGCCTCTGCCTTAAAGTCCTCTATCTGGACAGGGTCAGGGACAGGCAGGGATTCCAGATCCTGTACGCCGAAGCAGCGCAGAAATTCTTCCGTGGTCCCGAGCAGAATCGGACGTCCGGGGGCATCCAGACGCCCCAGCTCCCTGACCAGACTGTATTCTACCAGCTTGTTGATGGCGTGGTCACATTTTACCCCTCGGATCTTCTCGATCTCCGCCTTTGTAACCGGCTGTTTGTATGCAATGATGGATAAGGTTTCCAGCATAACATCTGACAGTGCCGGCTTCTGAGGATGCAGGGCAATATTGATCAGATACTGATAATATTCTTTCTTTGTACACATCTGGAAAGAATTCTCCAGCTCTATGATCTGGATGCCTCTGTTCTCTTCCTGATAACGGTCCATCATATTGCGGATGATCCTTCCTGTTGTCTTCTCGTCCACACCGATGGCTCTGGCGATCCGGGGCAGTTCTACGGAACCGCCCATTGCAAAAAGTATTGCTTCTATCGCAGCTTCTGTCTCCTTAATCTTCACTCAGTCTTCCTCATTCCTTTTATTACATATTGATCTCTGTATTCTATGGTTCATCTTCCGCAAATTCTGTAAGGTTCTTCCATGTATCCGGGTCTGTCTGTACTTCAACAGAGATATCGTCAAACAGTCCGTCCTGCTCCACATGGATATGTCCCATTTTCATCAGTTCCAGTATGGATAGAAAGGTGACAATCACCTGTACTTTCGAGCACTGACTCTCCAGGAGATTTCGAAAACTGAATTTCCGATGGGTACGGGCAAAATCTTTGATCTCTATCATCTTATCAGACAGGCTGACCTCTTCCTTCTCGATGGTTCCGAATTTGCTTCGGATAGGATCGACCTTGTCTTCCTGCCTGCGGATGATGGACTTGTAAATCGCATTCAGTTTCTCCAGCGTGAGACCTGCCAGAAGCTCCTTTGGATCTACAGGCTCTCTGTACTGCAGTACCTCATCGGGAAGAGTGGGCTCTTTAAAGAATACATTTGTCGCATCGTCCATCTTATCCTTCAGCTCATAGGACATAAACTTATACATCTTATATTCCAGAAGTTTCTCCACCAGTTCCGCTCTTGGATCTTCCTCTTCTCCCTCCTCATTGACTTCTTTCGGGAGAAGCATTTTACACTTGATATCCAGCAATGTGGCTGCCATAACCATAAACTCACTCATGATTCCAAGGTCTTCCCGCTCCATGGCATGGATGTATTCCATATACTGATCTGTGATCTCCACGATGGGGATATCATAGATATCTATTTTATTTTTTTCGATAAGGTGCAGTAAGAGATCCAGAGGACCTTCAAATACTTCCAGCTTTACCGGAATTCCCATAGCACAGTCTTTTCCTTTTCAAGTAAATATTTCGCTGCCATACAGTCAGCAGACAGTAACAATGTTCTCAGGCATTCGGTTTCAGATCCACCATCAGCAATTCCCTGGGATTATGGATCCTTACAGGTATGGTGTGTTCCCCTGCTCCTGCGCTTACCAGCATATGCTGTTCCTTCCTGTGGAAATCTCCGCAGCAGAACTTCGGAAATGGATGAAGCTGTGGGGAAAGCAACCCATTGTGCCTGCCAATTCTTACAATCCCTCCATGATAATGCCCGCTCAGGATCAGATCTGCCCCCCAGTCAAAATAGGTATCTCCATATTTGGGACTGTGGGCCAGAAGAATATTCAGGGAATCAGAAGATGGTTCTCCGATCAGTTCCCTGATTTCCTCTCTTTTAAGCTGTGGAGAAAATGGCTTTTTATAATAGATCAGAGGTACTTCCAGACCATAGACAGTAAGGCTGGTTTTTCCCACCTGCAGGCTGCAGGATTCATTATGCAGGATATGGATCCCGACTGTCTTCAGCTCCTTTTCATATTCCTGATATCGGGCTGCCATACAGTTCTCCTGAGGATCTGTCCTGTACAGCTTATATTCATGGTTTCCCAATGCATAATAAACAGGATACTGCTGAGCCAGGCTCCTCAGAAGAGATGATGCAGTCTTTAAAGAAGCAGAATCATTTCTCACGATCATATCACCGGCAATGAGAATCCCATCCGGTCTGTACCGGTGGATCGTCTCCAGAAGCTTTCTGTTATCAGGGCCAAATTCCATGCCATGAAGATCTGCGATCACAGCAAATCTGATGCCTCTCGCATCCTTTATTTTGTTAGAATGGATTGTATAATGTACGGTTTTAAATCTTTTCATGCAAGTTTTCTTTTCCCTTTATGTTCACTTTGTGTCTGGCAACGCACTTTGCGGGATATCATTTCCCGAATCCGCAGTTCGGGAATGTACAGACATCACAGTTCAGGCAGAGTCCACCCTCTCCAAGTTGGTTAATCTCTGATAATGTGATCTCATCATCTGCCATCAGTCTCGGCAGAAGCAGATCAAAGATGGTATTCTTTGCATACATAACACATCCCGGAAGCCCAAGGATCGGTATCTGCCTGCCGTCTTTCTCATAATAGGAAACCAGCATCATAGCTCCCGGAAGTACGGGTGCACCGTAGGATACGATGCGGGTTCCTGTTGCTTTGATCGCACCCGGAGTTCTGTCATCCGGATCTACGCTCATTCCACCGCTGCAGACTACCATATCGGCTCCCTCTTCGATAAATTTCAGGATATCGGCTGTTATCTGCTCCATATCGTCACCCGGTTTTGTCTGACCGATGACCTCTGATGGAAATTTTGCAAATTTATCTCTCAGTACAGGAGTGAAGGTGTCAGTGATCAGACCTTTCTGCACTTCACTTCCTGTTGTTACGATACCCACCTTTTTCTTCTTATATGGCAGAATGGAAAAGATCGGCTCTGTGCCTGCCACCTCTGCTGCACGATCCATTTTCTCTTTCTCGATCACCAGAGGGATAATTCTGGTTCCTGCCAGTTTGTCGCCCTTCTTTACAGGAAAATCTCCATGGCGGGATGCGATCATCATCTCTCCAAGTGAATTGACAGCCAGCAGAGCTTCCCTGCGGATCTTAAGCACTCCGTCAATGTCTGCGATCAGCTCGATTTTTCCCTCTTTTATATCAGAACCATGCATGGTGTCCGAATCTCCGGCACAGATCTTATAAAGGATCTCTGCGCCTTCATTCTCATGAAGGATTCCTTCTTTCTTCTCCCACACATATAAATGTTCTTTTCCTACAGAGAGTAACAGAGGAATATCCTCTTCTCTGACAATATGACCTTTCTTAAAAAGCACCCCTTTTTTTACATCTTTGATAATCTGTGTGATGTCATGGCATAAAATGTGCCCTACGGCATCTTCTGTACGGATTTCTTTCATTAATATAGTACCTTCCTTTTGTTTTTTATTTCCCTCAATACCCATTTGGATTTTATTATACATCGGATTGCTGTCCTTTGTCAAAAAATTATAGAATTGTCCAAAATACTTTTTGTTTACAGGTTACTATTCACTCTGTTCTCAGTAACGTTTACAATCTCATGAAGACTTTTTTCAGGCAGTCCGGATATGTGGCTTTTCCTGCATTTTCCCCATAAAGGATCCTCACTCTTCCCAGTTCCTTCCCATCGACGGAATAGATCATCTCCCCTGCCAGGGTGTTCTTTTTCACCGGGGCCTTTACTTCCCTGTGGATCCTCAGCTTTCTTTTTACATTTCCGATATTCTGTCCTGTGGTGTCCAGATAGTGGAACTGTTCTTCATAAACCAGGGAAACCGTCTTTTTCTTTCCATTTCTGACCGGGATCTCAGGCAGAGCTTCCATTTTCTTATCTATGTACAGGCTGCATTTTGAAAAGCCATAATTTAACATGGAGGCTGCATCTTTAAATCGCACTTTATAGTCCGGGGCTGCCATCACTACTGCGATCAGAGTAATGTCATTTCTTTTGGCGACTGCGCTGAGGCAGTATTTTGCAATACTGGTGCTTCCTGTTTTCAGACCGACACAGCCCTCATAGCTGCGGATCAGTTTGTTGGTATTGGTAAGTCCGAATTCCTTGGTCCCCTGCCTGGTCACATGGGTGATATTTTCCATCCATACGGAAGAATATTCCAGAATTTTCGGATATTTTGTGATCAGTTCCCTGCTCATGATGGCAATGTCCCTGGCTGTTGTGTAATGATCGGGAGATTCTGTCAGACCACAGCAGTCTTCAAAATGAGTATTTTTCATCCCAAGTCCTTCTGCCCGTTCATTCATGTGGCGGACAAATTCCTGTTCACTGCCACAGATATGCTCTGCCATTGCTACGCTGGCATCATTTCCTGACGCGATTACAATGCATTTGATCAGGGTTTCCACTGTCTGGATTTCCCCCTCCTCCAGAAACACCTGAGAACCGCCCATTGACTTTGCATGGGCACTGGTTGTGACTGTGTCGTCCATTTTCAGACTGCCTTTATCCAGAGCATCAAAGATCAGGATCAGCGTCATGATCTTCGTGATACTGGCAGGGCTTCGTCTGGTATCCGCATCCTTCTGATAAACGACTGTTCCTGTCTGCGCTTCCATTAAGATTCCTGATGGTGCTTCAATAAGATCTGTGGATTCTGCCTGTTTAGTATTGCTTTCCTCGGGCAAAAAGATTCCGGCGGCATACACGGGTGCAGTGATGGTGCAGACTATGATAAGTATAGCGCATATTATGGAGATCCATTTTTTTCGCATATTCTCTCTCCGATCAATGTACCGACAGACTGATTGCCGGCACACTGAGACTACTGTTTTTATTCATTATATAGCAATCCAATAAAATAATGCGTAGATACTATGGCAATTCTGTAAAATACCGTATAGGATCCAATCCATACGGAGCACAGTACAATCAGGCAAATATTCTCAATCCGATACCTGATCATAATCAGATAAAAAGCACTGAAAACCATAAAAATATGATTTTCAGTGCTCATTTTACATCAGCGGCGCAAATGCGCGGAAAATATTCTGCATGATACGCAGTCCTATATTTCTGTTCAGGCAGAATTCCGGTTCTATCTGCCTGCAATATTCCATAGTCTGGATAAAATCATCTTTGATATCCTGTATTACTCTGTTTCTGTAGATCCATACACCATCCTCAAAATGAAGATAAAGACTTCGATAGTCCAAGTTGATGGTTCCCACAACTCCAATCTCATCATCACTCACAAAGGATTTTGCGTGAAGGAAACCGGGCTGATATTCATAAATCTTTACACCGGCTTCCAGAAGCTGCCTGTAATAGGACTGGGTAAGGATAAATACCAGCTTCTTGTCAGGGATTCCCGGCGTCATAATACGCACATCCACCCCGCTTTTGGCTGCCAGACAGAGGGCAGTCATCATCTCATTATCTATGATCAGATAGGGAGTACAGATATATACATATTTTTTTGCCTTGTTGATAATGTTCAGATATACATCTTCACCGACAACCTCCTCATCCAGAGGTGTATCACAGAACGGCTGGACAAATCCGTCACTCTCAAATTCTTCCTCATGATATCTGTGGGGAAAATAGGCTTCATAATCAATACTTTCTTCAGATCTGCCGATCACCGCCCACATATGGAGAAACATTACCGTCATATTCCAGACAGCTTCCCCTTTGAGCATAACAGCGGTATCCTTCCAGTGTCCGAAACGCGCTTTCTGGTTGATATATTCATCTGCAAGATTGATGCCTCCCGTAAATCCAACCCATCCGTCAATGATACAAAGCTTCCTGTGATCCCGGTTATTCTGGATAATATTCAAAATGGGACGGAAAGGATTAAATACCTGACATTTGATTCCCTTTTTCTGAAGTTCTTCATAATATTTATGGGGAAGTGTTGTGAGACAGCCAAATCCGTCATAGATCAGGCGCACATCCACACCCTCCGCAGCTTTCTTTTCCAGAATATTCAGGATTGTCTGCCACATCACCCCATCATTGATAATGAAATATTCAATAAAAATGTATTTCTTCGCCTGTTTCAGTTCCCTCACAAGCACCGGGAACATATCATCTCCTACCTGAAAATACTCTGCAGTTGTGTTCTCATGGACCGGAAATCTGGAAACATCCGAAATATATCTGGACTGATTTGAAGCCGAGGGATTCAGAACCTCCAGCTTCTGCCTCGTCTGTGGCCGATCCCGCAGATACTCCCTGCTCTCCTCAATCCTCTGTTCAAAATGCTGCTGCATGATCGCAGCGATCCTGGAACGTCCAAATACAAAATATAATACCACTCCAAGAATTGGCAGGATCAGGATCAGCATTGTCCAGGCCAGTTTGTAGGAAGGATTTATTTCCTTATTCAGGATCCATAATACCAGCACAATACCTATCAGCCTCAATCCGATATCAATATATCTGGAATAAGCGGCCAGACGCAGTACCATCATTAAGATCCATCCAAGCTGGACGAGCATTGCAACCGCAACATAAAAGATTCTGTTGAAAATCAGCTTTGCCAGTTTTTTAAACAGTAAAAGGATCCAGTTTTTCTTTTCTTTAAGTATTTTGTTATTTTCTGCCTTCAAGATTACTTCCTTCCCCTGATTATTGTCCAAATTATGATAAAAATCCCTGACAGAACTGCCAGGGATTTTTGCGCACAATTAATTATATTTACGTTTTCTTGCGGCTTCAGATTTCTTTTTACGACGAACGCTTGGTTTCTCGTAATGCTCTCTTTTGCGGATTTCCTGCTGGATTCCTGCTTTTGCACAGCTTCTCTTGAATCTGCGAAGAGCGCTATCTAAAGTCTCGTTCTCTTTTACGATTACGTTTGACATAGACTCACACCTAACCTCCCTCCAGTTGTAGATTGTGCTAAAATACAACTGTCTGGGTATTTTTTCTTGCACAAGTGATATTATATATCATTGCCTGTGGGTTCGTCAACATTTTTTTGGTTAAATTTTGCAGATTTTTTTAGTTACTATTCACACGCCACTATCCCGCGAGGTGTTTTGGCATGAATATGCCAAAATCCCGAGACATACCGCGCGAATTTATGCGATTAGCATAAATTCTGTGCATCGCGAAGCGTGTTGCTG
>ERZ505841.542-NODE-542-length-4764-cov-3.32703_pt1 | contig 4764 bp, 3 predicted proteins | sample MGYA00513093_ERZ505841 | MGnify/ENA metagenome assembly ERZ505841
GCTACTGAAAAGTAGTCGGGGATTTTTCTATCATACCTAAAAATTAAGCGCTTACTTTTAATATTCTTTTCTTTTAGTTCTGATAATTTATAATTCATTACCAGATCAATAACTGCATTTCCTGTATAAATTTTCTTTTCCAATTCCGCAAGTGGTTTATTAATACTATTGAGATATAAACAGGCTTTATCTATTTGATTTTCTTCCAAATATTTTTGCAGCAAAGTAATATGGGCTCTATAATCATGAAATAAAGTTCGAGAATCATTATAATATACTTTAAGATCTTCATAATTACGTTCCAACATTCGATTTCTCAATTTAATAATTTTACTTTCTTCCAACGCACTTCGATAAATCGAATATATAGCAAAAAACATTATCGCTAAAATAATGATAACGAAATACATATAATATCCTTTTGCTAAATCAGGAATAGAATCGCCTGCATACACTGATTGAAAATATATAACTCCGATAATTTCCGATAACAAAATCAACACGAGTGATCCTATGCGGTTTTTATCTATAAGTTCTTTATACCTCACTATGGCTAAGGAAATTAGAAACATTAAAGCTCTTCCCAAAAACAATGCCAATATTCTGGATATACTGTTTTGTCTTCCTATAATAATCCCCAAATCCTCTTTATGTAACACTATTCCCATTGTGAATATGATAAATAGATCTAATAATTCTAAACTCAAACAATACAATGAGGTATGAAGCAATGTATATCGTAATTTGATTTTATAAATCAATGAGAACGTTATACTTATTACGATTATAACAACAGCAATTAATAAAATAGAATATAATCGAAAGCTACGATTAATAGCTTCTATTACTGCCAAACTTATACAAATCAATATTTCAAAACATTGTTTTATCTTTGTATTTTCCTTTTTATAAACTTTTCGGAGTATCTCAAAACACATATAAATCTCAAAATATCCTAGTAAATATTGGAGTACATTAAGTATGTATATCTCTTCCATTTGTTGTGTGTTCCTTCCAATAAGTGTGAATTCTCTTTTTTACCTCTTCAGTATATGTTCTACTAATTTTAAGATTTTTACTATTACGCAAGTAAATAGTATTTTTATATAAACTCATAATGTGTACGACATTAACAATGTATCCTCTATCTATAAAAATAAATTCTTTTTGTTCTAAATCTTTATAAATGTTCTTCAAGGTTTCTCGTATAGGTATATTTCCGTTTTGGGTAACAAAAATCGCATATTTTTCATCTTTATACACATAATAGATATCCTTATATAAAATTTTCTCATATCTATGATTAGTACATATTTGATAAAACTTTTCTCCTTCAATATCCAGCCTTTTTTGTAATGATTCTAATGTCGATATCAACTTCTTTTTCAAATTATTTTTAGGGATAAACTGATATGCAAAATAATCATATCCATTTATTAAAAATTTTAAATGTGACGTGATAAACACAATATATCCTGCATCATCCATAGAACGTATTTTTTCAGCTAAAGATAGTCCGTTTATCCCAGGCATTTCAATATCTAATAGATAAATATCAAAATACAATTTTTCTTCCATTTCGTATAGTAACAACTGTGCATTTGAAAAAGTATTCACAACGTATGGAATTCCATTTTTAAAATAAAACTTCTCTATTAAATTACAAATTTCTTCTAAATACTCTTCCTGATCATCTACAATTGCTATTCTTGGCATATTTATCACCTCTGCCTTATTTTTTTCTTTCTGTGAACATGATTTTAGCGATTCTACCAAATAGTTTACATATCTTATTAGTGCAATCCGATTAAATAATATATATTCCATGTGCTTTATTTCATACACTCTCTAAACATCTTAAAACTATCATTATTTAGTCTATATGCACATATAGGTTATTAAGAAATATTTTGATTGCACATACAATACACATATAATCATGGAGGTGCAATTATGAAAGATAACAATTTTGTAAACCTAGGTAAACGTATTCGTGAAAAACGCCTATCCCAGAATCTTACCCAAGAAGCTTTAGCAGAAAAAGCAGATGTTGGAACAACACACATTTCGCATATTGAAACAGGCTGTACCAAACTAAGTTTAACAACCTTTATTTCTATTGCAAATGCTCTTGATGTATCTGCCGATGAATTATTATGTGACTGCATTAATCAAGCATCAAATGTATATGAAACAGAAATTTCTCTACTTTTAAAAAACTGTTCAACTAAAGAAATATGCTTTATACATGACCTAGTAAAAAATACACTTATCTCTTTACATAATCGCAACTTAAAATAATCAATAAAGACTGAAGTTTTTTTCGCTTCAGTCTTTATCAACTCTATCTAAAAACTTCTAAATCTTGTTTCTCTTGAAGCCACTATTTCATCTTCATTTTTAAGGGACATATTATATATAAAATCAAGAATTTGAACTTGTAGAAAATCTGTAATTACTTTGAACTCTGATGCTCCATTCCCTTCTGGTAATATTTTCTCAATCACTCCTAAATCTAATAAATCTTTTGCCGTCATTTTCATAAGGTTTGCTGCCTCTTTTGCACGTTTTTCATTTTTCCATAAAATAGAAGCGAAACCTTCTGGAGAAAGTATTGAATATGTAGAATTTTCCATAGCCCAAACCTCATTTGCAACAGCTAAACCTAAAGCTCCTCCACTCCCACCTTCGCCTATAAGTATACTCAAAATCGGCACTTTTAAATTGAACATTTCATATATACATTTTGCTATTGCAGATGCTTCTCCTCTTTTTTCAGCCTCAACTCCACATGCTGCACCAGGTGTATCTATAAATGTTATAATTGGTCTTCTAAATTTCTCCGCTTCTTTCATAAGACGAATTGCTTTTCTATATCCTTCAGGGTGTGCCATTCCGAAATTTCTAATAATTCTTTCTTCTGTCGTTTTTCCCTTTTGATGTCCTATAACTGTAACTGGAATATTATCTAAAAAGGCTATACCTCCAATTATTGCTTGATCCTCTCCGGTTTCACCGTCTCCATGAAATTCTATAAATCTTTCAAATACATGGGTGATATAGTCTACTGTCGTCGGTCTATCTATTTTTCTTGATAATTGTACTTTTTTCCAACTGTCCTTATAATCACAAAAAGTGCACACAGAAATTGTTTTACGTTTTCTTTCTATAACCTTTGGCTTTTGGTGAGCTTTAAGAATTTCATAGATACGTTCCTTTAATTCTCTTCTTATAACAATCATATCAAGGAATCCATGTTCATATAAAAATTCTGAGGTTTGAAATCCTACAGGCAACTTCTGTTTTGTAGTTTGTTCAATTACTCGTGGACCCGCAAACCCAATTAATGAATTTGGTTCAGCCAATATCACATCACCTAACATAGCAAAACTAGCTGCCACCCCACCGGTTGTCGGATCTGTCAAAACTGATATATACAATAACCCCGCATCTGAATGTTGTTTTACCGAATCTACTGTCTTTGCCATTTGCATCAAGGATATGATGCCTTCTTGCATACGTGCGCCTCCTGAACAATTAATCATAATAACTGGTAGCTGGGCTTTGGTTGCATTTTCGAATAATTTTGTTATTTTCTCGCCTACAATATACCCCATACTTCCCATCAGATATCTTGTATCACATACACCAAGCATAACCTCTATATGCCCTATTGACGCTTTTCCTGTAATAACAGCTTCCTTTAAATTAGTTTCCTTTTTAATTATCTCTTTTTTTTCACTATATCCTGGAAAATCAATTGGATTTTTATCCAATACATCTGTAAACAGTTCAACAAATGATCCTTCATCTATAATATCCAAAATTCTATTTTCCGAAGGCATTCTAAAATATTTTCCACATTTCATACAAATAAATTTATTTTTTTCTAACTCTTTTCTATAAATCAATTTTCCACATTTCGTACACTTAATCCACATTCCAGGTGGTACTGCTGGTATATTTTCTTTATTTCTATCTGTTCGATTATCTTTGTCATTCATAATGTCATTCCTCTTATTTCTTTATTATCAGCTAAACTTATCTACAATAAAGTCCGTTGTAAAATTCCCTTCTTCAAAATCGCGGTGATTTAGAATAGCATTTTGAAATTCTAAATTAGTTATAATTCCGTCTATTTTTATTTTTTTTAAAACATTTTTCATTTTTCTAATAGCCTTTTTTCGTTCTGAATCATACACTATAATTTTTGCAAGCATAGAATCATAAAAAGGTGAAACACTACAACCATTAAATAATGCAGTATCAATGCGAACACCATTACCACTTGGAAAATAAACATTATTAATTTTTCCAGGACATGGGACAAAACCCATCTTCGGATTTTCCGCATTAATTCTACATTCGATAGCATGACCCTGCAATAAGATATTTTCTTGCTTAAACTCAAGCGAATAGCCTGCTGCAATTTTTATCTGTTCCTTAACAATGTCAACATTAGATATCATCTCTGTAATTCCATGTTCTACTTGAATACGTGTATTCATTTCAATAAAATAATACTTTCCGAACTTATCAAGCAAGAATTCTACTGTACCTGCACCTTCGTAGTTTACAATTTTTGCAACTTTGATCGCTATATTTCCCATTTCTTTTCTTAATTTTACCGATAGTTTTGGGCTAGGAGCTTCTTCAATAATTTTCTGATGATGCCTTTGAATAGAACAATCTCTTTCTCCCAACTGTATAACATTTCCATATTTATCTGCAAGTATTTGAAATTCTATATGATTTGGCGCTTCT
>ERZ505841.1337-NODE-1337-length-1241-cov-2.20995_pt1 | contig 1241 bp, 1 predicted proteins | sample MGYA00513093_ERZ505841 | MGnify/ENA metagenome assembly ERZ505841
CGTATGGACAAAAAGGTTGAGATCCAGAACATGGAATTCAAATCTCTGATCGGGGCTATGGAGTCTAATTCAATCAATACGATCATTGCAGGAATGACAAAGACAAAAGAACGTCAGAAATCTGTAGATTTTTCTGATAGCTACTATACATCTAATCAGGCAATTATCTTAAAGAAAGACAGCAAGATCAAAAAATTATCTCAGTTAGAAGGAAAGAAAGTCGGTGTTCAGGAAGGAACAACTGGTGACATCATTGCTTCTGGAGAAAAATTTGGTGAAAAGAACAAAGTCATCGTAAAGACAGATGTAAAACGTTATAAAAAGGGTGTTGACGCTGTTATGGATCTGAAAAACGGTGCAATTGATGCGGTTGTTATTGATGAAAAACCAGCACAGGAATTTGTGAAAAACAATGCGAAGAAGTTAAAATTAGTTGTTGACTCTGCAGGTGCGGAATACTACTGTATCGCAATTACAAAAGGTAACACAGCATACAAAGAAGAGATCAACAAACAGATCAAAGCAATCAAAAAAGACGGAACATATGATAAGCTGAAAGCAAAATACATTGATTCCGCAAACTAGGAAATTAGGAAGGTAAGGTTTCAAAATGTTAGATTCATTTTACAGAGCGTTTGTCGCCGAGCAGCGCTATCTGCTGTATCTTGATGGATTAAAGGTGACGATCTTAGTATCTGTCATTGCAATTCTTATTGGTGTAGCACTTGGTACGATCTTGGCGTTAATGCGCTTGACGGCAGAGCAGAAAGGAAAGAGTACACTTTTATCGAAGATCGCATACGTGTACATTGATATCATCCGTGGAACACCAACATTGACACAGTTGATGATCATGTATTTCGTTATTTTAAAAGGTCAGAATGGACTGCTTGTAGGTTCCTTAACCTTTGGTTTGAACAGTGCAGCTTATGTTGCTGAGATCATCCGTGCAGGAATTCAGGCGGTTGATCAGGGACAGATGGAAGGTGGACGTTCTCTTAGATTATCCTATGTACAGACAATGAAAGATATTATCTTGCCTCAGGCGATCAAGAATATTCTTCCTGCCCTTGGAAATGAATTTATCGTACTGATCAAGGAAACATCTATATTAGGATATGTAGCGATCGTTGACCTGACAAAGGTATCAGATTTTGTAATTTCAAGAATCTTCGAAGCACTGGCACCATTGCTTGGAACAGCATTGATCTATTATGTAGATCGGAAGAGCGTCGTGTAGG
>ERZ505841.1373-NODE-1373-length-1214-cov-2.50733_pt1 | contig 1214 bp, 1 predicted proteins | sample MGYA00513093_ERZ505841 | MGnify/ENA metagenome assembly ERZ505841
TTTAGACGTGTGCTCTTCCGATCTTGCTCAGAGCTTCCTGTTCCACTGCTTCGAGTATTTCACTGTTCTCTGTCTCTAAGGAATTGATGAATGTCACGATACGTTCATCTACTATCATATCTTACACATCCATAATAATCGGAATGACCATTGGTCTTCTCTTTGTCTTCTTCCAGATAAAATCGTTCATTGTGTCACGGATCGTCATCTTGATCTTATTCCAGTCCGCATGTCTTCCGGAAAGACATTTATCCAGACTGTCTGTCACAACCTTTCTGGCTTCTTCCATCAGTCCTTCGGATTCTCTTACATAGACAAATCCTCTGGATACGATATCCGGTCCTGCCAGCAGATTGTTGCTGCCTTTTTCCAGTGTCAGAACAACGATCAGAATTCCGTCCTCTGCCAGATGCTGTCTGTCTCGCAATACGATATTTCCGACATCACCGACACCCAGACCATCTACCAGAATCGCTCCTGTATGGACTTTATCCACTATTTTTGCTTCTGCATCACTCAGCTCGATCACATCTCCGCTCTGGATGATAAAGATATTCTCTTTCGGAATTCCCAGAGACTGCGCGATCTCCGCATTTGCTTTTAAGTGGCGGTACTCACCATGCACCGGAATGGCATACTTTGGTTTTACCAGCGAATAGATCAGCTTTAACTCTTCCTGACAGGCATGTCCGGAAACATGCGCATCCTGGAATATCACGTTCGCACCCTTTGCAGAAAGCTCATTGATCACACGGGATACTGCCTTCTCATTTCCAGGAATCGGATTCGAACTGAAAATGATCGTGTCATTCGGCTGAATCGTCACTTTACGGTGTACATCCCCTGCCATTCTGGAAAGTGCAGCCATGGATTCTCCCTGGCTTCCTGTTGTGATCAGAACGGTCTTCTCCGGTGGATAGTTCTTCAACTGATCGATCTCGATCAGTGTATTCTCCGGAACATTCAGATACCCAAGCTCAGATGCTGTCGTAATGATATTTACCATGCTGCGTCCTTCTACCACAACTTTTCTTCCGTACTTATACGCAGAGTTGATGATCTGCTGCACACGGTCTACGTTCGATGCAAATGTCGCGATGATGATTCTTGTGTTCTGATGCTCTGCAAAAATATGATCAAACGTAATTCCCACTGTACGCTCTGACTGGGTAAACCCTTTCCGCTCTGCATTCGTACTATCTGACATCAGAGCC